>Ga0302286_10003143_pt1 | contig 11204 bp, 7 predicted proteins | sample III_Fen_E2_3_FD_198765 | JGI IMG/M metagenome (GOLD analysis project Ga0302286, IMG submission 198765) | Peat permafrost microbial communities from Stordalen Mire near Abisko, Sweden - III_Fen_E2_3 | ecosystem: Environmental > Terrestrial > Soil > Wetlands > Permafrost | place: Sweden: Abisko...
ATATTGTTGGATATTGCGTTGTATTCCAACAAACTCCACGTGCTATTATAGCAGAACCACCATCCGATGATATATTGCCTCCACTTGTTACACTTGAAGTTGTAATCGAACTTATTGCTGATGTAGTAATTGTTGGTGTTCCATCAGTAGAATCATTAATCTCACTGCTTTTGTTACAACTTATGAAACCTATTATACAAACAAAAATAACACTCAGGCTCTTAATTTTTTTTTTCATTATCAATACTGTCTATATTTATGCCTACTCGTAAAACTTTTCGCTTTACCTATCTCCGTTTAATTATGCGGGATTTTGTTTCCCATTTTTATATTATTGCTTTTTCATAACAGCAGTGTCAGTATTTGTGTATGCTGTATTATCAAAAATCATTACAGTAGTACTCCTAAGAAACCCAACAGAAATAGTTTTATAAACATCAATTCCACTGAAAACATGGGAATTTTGAATTCGGGAATAAAAATTGCGAAATACGGCTCAATCAAATAAGTAGATAGACTATGGGGTATGGGTTTAATTTATAATCACAAGTAAAATATTTATTGCTGTGTTAAAATTACTATCTAAGTAAGCGGAAGAATATAATGCCGTATTGTCTAAAAAGAATGGAACGCTGATTTCACGGATTGAGCGGATAAAAACGGATGATAATTAAACGGATTTAAATCTGATTTTAGTCATGCAAGCATGACAGATAAGAGTTTAAACTATTGAAAATCATCTCGACTTGTCGAGATTAAAATCCGTATAAAAATCTGCTATATCAGCGTTTATCCGCGTTCTAATCTTTTTCCATTTCTAGATTTGCTTATACGACATTATATTTATCTAAGTACTTATTTAAATCATTTTTATTCAATAAGACAGCAAGTGATATTACCAATATGTAAATTTTCTACTCAATTTTTCAATAGTCTTAGAAGTACCGTCATCTTCAACAACAGTACATTCTGTCCAGTTTCCATATTCATCATAAGAAGCATAGTAGAATGTGACTGTCTGATAACCATCGAAGAATGTTGTCATATCCCAGTTTTTATCATAGGAAAATTTAAATCCATAATCCTCATAAGTTTTATAAAGATTAAATGGACAATTTGTTATCCAGTCACTTGTATATGATTTAGAATAATATGTGTCGATCTTCTTTTGTCTCATCCCTGTTGAAGAAAACTCATATGTACAAGAGTCTCTATAGCTTTTTTGCCCTGTTGTGACATCGATACTATTTTCTGTACTTTTGTATGGGAAATTTCCTTGATAATAGTAGGTCGTTTTATCAATTTGCTTTGATCCAGTGTACGTATAACTAACCGTATTTGATGTAATGTCTAAAGTGCAACTGTAACCTGTAGAATAGAATTTTATTCCGGTTAATCCTTTTAACCACATTTCCAAATCAGAATTCATTGTGTGATCAACAGCTCCAATCCCATAATAAAAGCTATTATAATATTCCGGTTGAAAGTCAGAGTCAACAACATTAAATATGCTTGATTGTACATACATTGAATGACTACCGTATATGAATTCTTCCACATTACCAGTTGATGATGGGTTTGAATCTGAGTGTTTTGATTTTTTTATCAGTTTGTTGTTATTATCGTATTGATAAGTAGTATATCCATGCAGAGATCCGTCATTTGGAATTTGAGCAAATGATTCGAGATATCCATTTTTATTAAAATTATACGCATGTGCAGTAGTCCAGTACGGATAATATGCATCAGTTGTAGTCATAGATTTTACCTTTCCTCTTAATTGAAACCTTCTCCAGTGTGTATCCTCCCAGAAAATTTTTGTTTTATCGTACGTATATTCAGGGAAAACTTTTGTGTTGAATTGCAAACTACCTAAATTGTATGTAGTACTATCGGAATTTAAGATTACATAATACCATCCATCACTTACTCCAGCAGAGAGAGAAATGAAATTCTCAGCTACTTCATGTATAGTTGCTAAAAAGTCATTACTTTGAGAAGTATTCACAGAACTATTCTGTTTTTTAATTTTACTGCTCTTTGAACTACCTTCAATTTTTCTCAACCATATTTTATCCTCTTTTTTAAAACCCTTCCCTTCAATAATAAATGTTGAGCCATTAGTTATTGGATAATTAGGTATAACTAAGCTAGAGACAGGTGAACTCACAACGTTAACATCGCATTTAGCACTGAAATTATTGTCTCCTCTTACTGTAACGCTTGCCTTTCCAACCGAAATAGCAGTAATAATTCCTACACTATTCACCTTTGCGATAGTAGTATCCGTGGAAAGCCAAACAGGATTAATGGGATCTATATTGTAAATCAGCTTTTGTGATCCTCCCACCACTAATGAAGTTGTTGTATTATCAAGTTGTATTGAAATACCATTTTTCAAAACTACCTCATTATTATTGCCACATGATGTAAATAACAGTATACCTATTGCAAATAACAAAACCAAATTTCCTTTCATTTCCAATATTTTAATTAATAGCTGTAAATATTTTCTTTATAAATGATGAGTATAATATAAAAGGCATTCACACACTTATTTGAAATGCCAACCTGCTTTTTTTAATTGCAGTTCGTATTTTATATACTCGCCTAAAAAATATACAAATACTTTTGTTTCAAGCATCTTACCTAATGCACAATTTTTATAAATTTATGTTCAGACGTGTACCATAGCATACGTTCTTATTTGTCTTTCATCGCTATAGAACAGCTCGCTATAGCAACCAATCGACACACAACTATTGAAAATATTTTTAAAGAATTTCTCATGTTTTACATTTTATTTATTTTCCCTACTCATAAAGCTTTTCGGCTTCCGCTTTTATTTCCCTTTCATTCCCTCAATAATTTTACTCTTATCCACACTGCCTTGCGACGAACCGAAGTAGAAACTAAATACCTGAGTGAGTATGGTACTCAGCACGCCAAGAACGTAAAGTACTACATCTTTTACTTCTGTTTTAATTGTTTCGTTGCGGAAAATGACGATATAGAATAGCACAAAAGTGAGCAAGGTGGTAGTAATAGCCAGATACGAACCTATGTTTTTCGACAAGGAACTAGCATTTGCATTGGTTTCCACTTCGGAACTGCGCTTACGGGCACTGTCCACATCCACCAATATGTTATGGTGTTCTTCTATGCCCAGTTTTTGTTGGTCAAGTTGAAACTGCATTTCTGCTTTTTTCAGTTCCAACTCATGCTGCATAACTTCATCTTTGGTCGTAGTGAGTTTGTCGAGTGTGTTGCCTACACTATCGACAAGCTTTCCGGCTCCGCCGGAAAATAAATCAGTTAGAAAACCCATATCTTGAATTCATAATTAATAATGCACAATTCATAATATATCGAATATAGCCGCAAGCATAATATCGCCCGAAGGACAAATATCAAAGGAGTGCGCGACTAACCCACCCGTACAAATACTTCTTACTTTCCGGTCGTTTTTTGATAATGGAGATATACCTTGCTATTTTAGCCACCGTGAAAGCTGCCAGAAAATGATCGGGGTCGAAGCAGTTTATCTTTTCGAGCGACTGCGGTCCAATGACTCCATCTGCTTCGGCTTCCACTACCAACTGTGCCAACGAAGCACTTACTTTCACACCGGCATTCACACCAAAGTCGAAAATGGAATTCGCTACTAATTGATTATTTATTTTATCACCCGAAATAGTATCCCAGAAACTGACCTGATAAAACTGTGTAATTTCGTTTTGCAGTTCAGCATCATTTTCCAGATTAGCCGGAAAACCGTGTTGCTGTTTACATATATCCACGCGCACCCACCCGCTCCATTTACTGTGCATATTGCGGGCAATGCCTTTGTAAGTTTCGCCACCCGGATCGTCAGTGTCGTTCACATATCCACCTTCGTGGACAAGTACTTTTTGGAGAGCAGGTAAAAATTCAGCCATAGCTTATAATGCATATTTAGTTTTAATTCACAAACTGTTCAAATAAAAAATCCTGACAGGCTTCAAACCCTGTCAGGACTAAGCAAACAGAATCAACTATTACTCGTGCTATTCGTTTTACTATCCTCTTTCTTCTTATTCTCTGCCCGTGTATCACTTGCTTTCACGGTGCTGAGTGATGTCGTTACCAGTTCGTTTAGTGAGGCAATAAGTGTTGTAAGTTCGGCGGATGGTGCAGCTATTTCTTGTAAGCTTATTGTTTGAAACAAGGCCTTCAAAGCGGCTACTAACTCTGGACGGGTTTCGGCTACGGTGGGTTCATTGGTCTCCGAAGCTGATTCGATGACTTGTTTAGCTGCTGCCTCAAATTCAAGTTGAGATAGTGTCAACTCATCCAGCAGTTCATTTCCACCCATCAGCGTAAGTTCAGCTACATGTTTGGTTTTTATCTCAGAAATGATATTGGTTATGGCAGCCGTTTTAGCTTTAAGTCCTAGTTTTTGGATACTCCATACATGCTTTCGGATAACTGCAACAATCACTTCGGCAGCAGCAGACACTCCGTCTTTGCGACGTGTAGTTCCCGACTCGCTAAAATTGCGAAAAGCCAAAAATGCATCAACTCTTATTTTATCTTTATCTGATTGATTTTTGATGTAAGGATTCTTCGATTCACGTTCGAGTGCATTTTGAAAATTATCATTCTTTGCGCTTGCATTGGTGAGGAATGGTATCACCACCGGAATTTGATTTTTCCGTGCATCAATCAGCACAATTGAGTTTTTACTGAAGGTAAACAGTTCCTTACTTGGAAACAACGAAAAATTTAAGCTTGTAATCATACTGTATAAATTTAAGTGGTTATAATACTATCGAATGTAGTTCAGAAAATGTCAAATGGTAATGAAATTTTCTTTTGGTTATTCATTTTTTGCTTTTCAGCCACCTTAGAAATTTGAGATTCCCGATTTTTCGTTTTTTGCTAACATCACATTTGTGATACGCCTATTTTTCCATTTTTCATTAGCATTACGTTCGTGACACACTATTTTTTCCATTTTTCGGCGATATCACAATTGTCAGACACTTGTTTTTTCGTTTTTCATCAACATCACATTTGTGTTGGTTGAGATTTCCAAACAAACATAAGCCTCACAAATTTTATTGTCTTACTTTTTCGTCAGACATGAGTATCTGAATTTTGACAGACTTATTTTTTAGTCCATTAAGCATTTCTTTTTTCAAGGGAAATTTTCGTTGATTGAAATGAATCTGGATTTATGCTGTAAAGCACCTCAAAATTATAACTCAAAATTTAAACAAACAAATGTCATTTTTCCAAAAAAGGGGTGTTCGGTCGAAAAACAAGGTTATGTTGCAAATACCGTTACTATGTGGTAAAAATTAGTGACTAAATTTTTTTGAAGAAAGTAGTAAGATGCTTGAGAAAAGTTAACTATAAACTCAAAAACTAGAAATAACATAAGACAAAAAACAATACCACATAAAAACTACCTACCCACTACTAACTACCGACTGTCAACTATCAACCGATCAAATGATTTCAATTCTGGCTTGCAACGCTTTGAAGTATGTGCGTGAAATAGTAAGTTTATCTGCAATTTCAACAGATGCCCTTAATCGGCAAAGATTTCTTTCAATACCTTCAAGATAATCGATATTGATAATTTGCTGTTGATTAATGCGAACAAATGAGGATGAATAATTTAGAATATCATCGGCAATAGTGCTGCGTTTCAGTTGTACACAGCTTGAATCGGAAAGTACAACCGTCCATTGTTTTCTCTTGTTATAGTATTCAAAATACAGAATTTGATCCAAACGCAATATCTGAAATCCGTAAGTGGTAGCAATCATAAATGTGCGTTTATTTTCAAACAGATGTGTAAACGCATCGTGAGTTGATTCAAACACTTTCAGTATATTTTCGGGTAATACTTCGGGAGGTGGAAGTTCAAATTGAGTAATCTCCCGCGAGGTTTCAGTTGTTGGAACAGGCCTTGCCGAATGATTTATATCAGCATCAAGTGAATTGGCTCCTTTGCTGCATAAACGGGAGGTTATCTCCAACCAATGTGTAGAAGACAGGGGTATAATAATTTGGTGATCGTCTTTAGCCATATGTTTAGTTCTTTTACGATTCAAAATTAGACAAAGCTGTGTATGCCATCAAATGTCATTTTTTGAAAAAACGCTGTATCTGTCAATAAACAAGGTTATGTTGCAAATACCGTTACTATATGGTAAAAATTAGTGACTAAGTTTTTAAGGACAATAAGTAAGGAGGAAAGTATAAAAGAATTATACAGAAAAAACGAACCACCTTCCCCTTGAAATGGAAAGATGGTTAGCCTAATGAAAAGAGATTAAAAACAAAACGTAAATAGATAAACTAAACTGAGGTTATGCGAATGTAAATAGTTTCTTTATTGAGTAAGAATAAACGTATTTTGAATCAACTATACTTTAAATTAATCGTTTGCAAAAGTACATGAAGAAATCTGCTACAACAAAAATGAAGCAGGACAGTTAGAACGTTTCAATCGAAAAATGAGGATAGAATACAAATAGCGTGGATATGTGGTCGAAATTAGTGGCTAAGTTTTTTTAGGGGCTAGGGACAAAAAGGAAAGAGGTAATAAAAAATAGAATGCAGATTAATAATTAGAATCAGCTATATCAGCTTTCTACTGTTCAAACCCATATTAATTATCAAATATGATTATCCGGGTTTTTACCTAAAGCATATTAATTACTTGAGAACAAAAAAATATATCGGTGCGCTGCACCTCAGAATTCAATAATAATCTACATTTCTACAAATAGCTCGGAACGCTGTCCCTTTTAGTTAGCCAAATAAGGTGCAGCGCACCGAAATATATGTAGTAGAACAGAAATAAAATAGGTGCAGCGCACCGACATATAGTTGCCTTAAATCATGAATAGGCAACAAAATGGATATTCACATTATCAAATCAATTCAAACTTTTCCTGAAGCCCTTTCATATACTTACGGGAAATTTCCAACGGCATTGCCTGAAAAGGTGGTAGTAAAAGGCAACTCTTACCCTCGATAATAGAAAGGTAATCAAGGTTAATGATCTGATGTTGATTTATCTGAACAAATGACGTTGAATATTTTAAAATATCGTCGGCAGTAGTCGTTCGTTTCAACGGCAACCGGGTTTGGTCTGTCAAAACTGCCTCCCACTGCTTTTTATCTTTTTGATGCTGGAAGTATCCAATTTGTTTTAACCCCAGTTTCTGATAACCTGTAGGAGTTGCAACCATAAACGATTCGTTGATAGGCAACAGTTGAGCTAATGTTTCGTGAAAATAATTATGTACCTGTGCTTGTGTAGCCGATTTAAAGAAACGATCCATCACCCCCTGAAAATCGCTCTGTTCATAAGGCTTCAATAAGAAATCGAATGCCGAAGCCCGCAAAGCCTCCAACAGATATTTTTCATAAGCTGTATAAAAAACCACTTGCATAGGCCAGCTTATCCTTTCCTGTAATTCGCCTAACAATTCCAGCCCAGTTTGCTCGGGCATCTCCACATCCAGAAACAGCAAATCAGGTCGTTGCTCTAAAATTAGTTGTTTACCTGCATTGGTTGTTTGAGTAGTTCCAACAACCAATAATTCGTGAAACTCCTTGAGCGAATGCCGGATATTCGCGATACAACTTTTTTCATCATCGATAATTGCTACAGTGTATTTATTGTCTTTCATGTGTAAATAATTATTTTTTTTAAGGTCACATGGAACTCGCATTAGATTTTCATGCTTTTTGGTTTAAGCCAAATTAAATACTCGTTTCATAATCAATTTAGTTTGCCTAAGTAAATGATAATTATTGTTGATCTCTTTTACCACATAGTTCACAATAGTTTTAAATTGAAGATATAAGACTAAGAACACATAGCATTATCCCGAGTACCGGGATAATTTCAGACTGAGCAAAAGTATCGCCAGGTACTTTTACTATGTGAGCTAAGTCTTTTTTTTCCATTTTTCTATGTGTGCTATTGCGATAAAATGGATCATTAAATATTGGAAACTACTTCTTCTATATTTCAAAATTATATTCCTCTGGTACTGTTATTTTCACTCGCGTTCCACTCATTGCCCTATCTTTCACATCTTCAATATTCAAACAAATCTTTTCGCTATTTTTTGAATTCAATACATCGATGGTTTGATACAAAACTTTTAATCCTGTACCGGTTCCTTTTGTATGAAGTTGTTTTTCGGGATGGTATCCTGCACCATTATCCTGAATAGTAATTTGCGCACCAACGGCGTGTTTCGAGATTGAAATGCTCAACAATTTCTCTCCCTCTTTAGTACGTAGTGCATGTTTCATCGCGTTTTCGATAGGTATTTGCATAATCATAGCCGGAACTTTCAAGAGTCGGGAATCAATGCTTTTGTCAACACTCCACTGAACGCGAAAATCATCATTCAAACTTCGCTTTTCCATTTGTAGGTAATTTTTCACAAAGTCTAATTCTTCCTCAAGCGAAACGGATGTTTTTTCTGTAATCTCCAAACTACGTCGAAGAAATGTCACCAGACCTATCATCTCCTGATATTTATCTTTGTCCGCTTCCGAACTAATCTCACGGTTGAGTACATTAAATATAAAGTGAGGCGATATCCGATTGCGAATATTTTGAAGGCGAAGCATGGAGATGCGAGACAATTGCTTTTGCTGGATAATCTCACGTTGCTTGTACCGGTACAGCCAATATAATCCTCCAATGATGAGGATTAAAACAAATATAAAAATCAAACCAATAACAACAAACCGATGTCGTTTGGCTTCAGCTAACTTTTGATCAGAAATGGCTGCATTTAGTTTCACCAGACTGGCAATTTGTTGTTGTTTCTTTTCATTATTCCATCGGGCTTCGGCAAAAGTCAATGCTTCCGTTTTCGATGTATTGAAAATGCTGTCGTTCATCTTTTTATTAATCTCTAAAAATTGATAAGCTTTGGGATAGTTATTGAGCTTTTTATATATGTTCGACAAATCGTTGCTAACCTCTGAAATCGAGTGCGGTATCTTTTGTGCCTCAGCAATTTTCCATGCAGTCAAACCATAATCCAGCGCAATATTCATATTACGTTTCTTGTCTGCACCAGTTGCAGGTTTGCTTGTATATAATTCGGCCAATTGAGAATAAACCGTTGCCAGGCTCTCCTGATCATTCAGAGTCTTTTTCTGCACAAGCGCTTGCAGATAATATGACTCAGCCCTAGTATAATTCCTTTGTTTAAAATAAAATTCACCCAACGTCCTTATGTCCTCTGAAACTCCGAATTTATCATCAATCTGTTGAGCCAATTTTACTGCTTTAGTACAATAGGCTATAGCTTTGTCTAACTGTTTTTGTTCCCCATAAACAACAGATACATTAGCATAATCTTTAGCTTGTTCCTTAACCAATTGCAGAGCATTATCAATTTGTAAGGCTTTTTCATAATAAAATGAAGACTTGCTGTAGTTCTTTTGGGTAAAATACAATTCGCCCAACGAACGGTATCCATAGGCTGCACTCGCTTTCTCACCTATCGCTTCCTTTATCTTCAGCGAGCTGATAAAGGCATTGCTTGCTTGTACATAATCACCAATAAGCATATATACCTCACCAATATTGTGGTAGGCTTTGGCTACTCCTATTTTGTTATCGAGTTTTTTAGCCAACTCCAACGATCTATGATACCAATCAATAGCATCAGCATATTTTTCGAGCATATAATATACGCTACCCAGATTTTGATAACATAACATCAAATCCTGTTGCTGATTGTTTTTCTTATAATAATCAATAACTGTAAGGTAGCATTGCCGGGCACGATTATAATCCATTTGGTTCATATATACAACACCCAGATTAATATACGCATCAGAAATCAATCCCTGATTTCCCGATTTTTTAGCAAACTCTAATGCTTTATTGAAGTAGTCAACAGCCATTTTTGTATTTCCCTGTTGGTAACTAATAATGGCTATGTTGGATAATATTTTTATCTGGACGGGTGGATTATTTACTTTTCTTTCAACCTCCTGCGCTTGCTCATACAATTTCAGTGCTTCTTCAAACCGACTTTGATGATAGCAGCTCACCCCCTCTTGCATCAACACCTGTGCTTTAATATCCAGATCAGTTTCACCGGCAATCTTCAGCGCCTTGAGGCGTAACTCATTTGCTTTGTCATATTTACCTTGTGGAATACACACACAAGATAAATCGACATAAGTGTTTGCTAATAAATGTCGAATTCTATTATCGGAAGGAATGGATTCAAGTTTTTTAATCGCTTTAGTGTACCATAGAATAGCCAAATCCGGTTTGTTTTGAACGTAAGCCTTTGCTGAATCACTATATAGTTTTGCTGAAATAGTGTCGTTATGCAGATTTGAAGCGGAGGAAGAGTGGTGGTGAAATGTAATACTATAAACTAAGAATCCTATTAAAACAACAGATAAAAGTGGAATCACTATTTTTTTCATCATGCCATGGTCTTTAATTGATAATGACCACAAAAATAATAATAAAGATTAACTTTTAAAATATATATACGACTTATCTTTATATAAACTCCGCTATTTTTATTGATTTGTGATAAAATTGTACTAAAACTTTAATAATTACAGAAAATCTCTTTGGTTTAAATAAACATCCCTCCTATTTTATAGTAAATCACCAATTATAATTTACAAATGTCATTTTTAAAAAGGAATATTGGTATTGCTATGTAGCAACAAAAAAAGGTTGCAAAACTTGCAACCTTTTTCCTGTAAAATTCATATTTTAATTTTGTCCAAACGATCCGCCGACAATATCAAGTAATTCGTTGGTAATGGCTTGTTGACGTGATTTATTGTACTGAAGCGATAACTCTTGCAAAAGATCCGTTGCATTATCTGTAGCCATTTGCATTGCAATAGTCCGGGCAGCATGCTCTGAGGCGTTTGAATCTAGCAAAGCGGTATAAATCTTCAATCTCAATACTTTAGGAATAAGCTCCGACATGATAGTTGCTCGATCAGGCTCAACGATATAGTCGAGCGCAACTGTTCCTCTTTCGGCAGGTTTCAATTGAATGGGCAGAAAGGTTTCTTCGGTAAGCACCTGAGAACTCTTACTTTTAAAATGGTGATAGATTAACTCTACTTTGTCTATTTCCTTATTATTAAATAAAGTCATGGCTTTGTCAGCTAATTCTAAAGCA
>Ga0302286_10003145_pt1 | contig 11197 bp, 23 predicted proteins | sample III_Fen_E2_3_FD_198765 | JGI IMG/M metagenome (GOLD analysis project Ga0302286, IMG submission 198765) | Peat permafrost microbial communities from Stordalen Mire near Abisko, Sweden - III_Fen_E2_3 | ecosystem: Environmental > Terrestrial > Soil > Wetlands > Permafrost | place: Sweden: Abisko...
GGCAGTACCAACCCATGTATCTAACGCCTCCTGTGTCTCAAACGAAATCCCAATTGCGAGTTTTTCATCAATCCCCTCCGATTGGAGTTTACTGACTATTACTTCATTTTCAATCATAGTGTTTATTTAATTTGTTGCAAATATAATTAATTCTTCAATTAGTATAACTTTTTTATAGTTAAAGATTGTTATTAAGTAAAACAACCCATTTCATTCTATGTTTACGGTAATTACTTCCGCAAATATGTGGCATCTCTTTAATTAAAAATCTACCACAAAATTGACATTGGACGGTAGCTGACTCAAAGATATATTTCCCTTTATTCATCTTAATTTACCCCTCCCTGATTTCTTGCATTCTCCGCCGCACTAGCAGTCGTCTTTAAGTTCGCCTCAACCTTCGCCTTGACTGCTGCATCTGCCGCAACCTTAGCTTTAAATTGTGCCTCTGCTGCTGTTTCGCTTTTCAGTTCTTCCATTGTCTCAGGAGTATTAATAGTCAATATCCTAACCGCATTCTCAACTGAAGTAATGCCTGCACCTACAGCAACCGCAAGCATATTGACCGTTTCGTCAACAGATGATGGCAACAACGAATTATAATTAAAGCTAATATCCAAATCTTTCATTCCTGTAAATTCAGGGTAAAGTTCAGTTGCCATATCTTTTACGATACTGATAATTCTTGAAATAAACTCATCGTGTATTTCCCTTTTCTCTGCTACTTTAACAAACGCCTGCAAAAAAGTCAGTTTCATTGATTGAGTAGATAAGTTACCATTTTTCATGTCTGTCATTAACTTATTAAGGTCAGGCCATGTAAAGCGATAAATATCATTCTCATTATTTTGCATTTCAAGTTTTATAGATTCAGGAGCAGATGTAACCTCTAAGTACTTCATGTCGGCTTGACCTGATTTGTTTGCATCGAATCCACTCGCACCATCAATCTCGTATATTTTTACGGTTGCATTGTAGACTGGTTTTTTAGATAACTTGCCATGAACTACCAATGCAGGATTACCGATGCGAACATTTACGTCCGAGTGCATTGAACGGGAATAGTCCTGAAGCGATATAAGGTCTTTTACATATTCAAACTCCGATGCGTCTTGTTCAAGATAGGCGAACAATAACTTTTTAGTCTGCATGGGGTTGTCGATATGTTTCTTTTCCGAGTTTCCTCCTTCATATATATCGACTCCATTCTCATCCCAAATTTCGATAACCGGAACATTTGCTCTTAGTTTCCCACCTTCTATCTTATCTTTTTTATATTCGATTACTACTGAGTCTATTTTATTATTATCATCTCTATGACGATAAATTTTATATCCATCTTTGTATGATAATACTTTACCTGTTATTCGGTCATCATCGCTGACATTAAACTGAATTGCAGCCCTTGTTTCAATTCCACACATTCTTGTAGCTTTTTTAATCAGCGACATCATGCGTAGGTCTTTGTTCCAGATATCGGTGAACTTAGCAAACGCATCTTGAATAGCTTGGTCGTTTCTATTTCCGTTCAAAACCAAATCAATATCATTACCATACAGAAAAGCCACCATGTTAGCCACTATTTGTTGTGGATAAGGTAGAGCAAGTTTTGTTTGGCGGACTTTGACTGACTTCTTTTCAATCTTACCATCTGGAGCTTCTACATCCTCCATTACATAATAGTCCTCCTTGTCTTGATCTATATGTATCGGGTGATGATTCTCATAGAAACGAATATCCCTCGCAATCTGTCCATAGGTTGTACGGTTACAGTTTTTGCGTAAAATAGTTAATTGTTCTGAAAAGGATAGAGTTTTTATTTGCTCTATATCTAAATGATCGGGGAATACTGGAGGTAATCCAATGTTTTCAACTTCCATGTTATGTTGTTTTGTGTTTATGAGTATATTTATAAATCTTATACCTAATTTCAGCTATTGAGTATCCAGTCCTATACAAGCTATCCTTAAACTCATACATATCAAATATCGTTTTTAAAAACTCACTAAATTGCTGTATTACAAATATGATATATCCTATTGGTACAAAGACACACATAAAAATAAATGCTAATACTTCTAATTTCCAGTTATTTTTTGTCATATATTTATCTGATTAATTCCAATTTCTATACTCTCCCAATTACTCCTACCACTTTTAGACTCGACCGCCTTATTATTAAATCCCATCTCGTCAGTAAACCTTCGGAGCATACTCAATGAATCGGGAGCATCGTCTTTTTGTTTTTCAACTTTTGCCAAGTAGGTTAATAATTGTTGTAATGCTCTGTCATATTGACTTCCAGGCTTTACGTCATTTCTAAATACGCAATGATTCTTAATCCATGCGCTGTCGGTAAAAATACGCGTTTCTTTATTCGATGTCGTAAACTGCCAAGTAACGTCCGTCTCTACCTCTTTTGAAATGCCTAAAGCAAATATACGCCCACCATTGTTGCTTTCAAACCGCATTAGATTAACATTGTTTTCATTCAAATTTCCAATCAACAACGGCTCTGTAACCTCAACTGGTTGGTCTGTAAAAACCCAGTCGTAAATGTAATACAAATCTCCGTATTTCTTTGCAAAAGGAGCAGATAAATAATCATGTCCTTCATCTGCGACGTCACATACGCCTAAATTAGAATCGTGTGACTCAATAGGCAATTTACCATCATACCATTTTAAATCATCATGGTCGAATAGTCTACCCTTTATATCAATCGGTTCTTGTTGGTATTCTGCAAACCAAATCGGTTCGGCAATCTTATTTTTTACATCAAGGTAGTGTTCGGTACTTTGAACATCTTCACAAAATGATTTATTCTTTTTAGTGAGAGCCGACACCTTAATGATATTCTCTTTCTTATAATCGCCACGAGCTTCATTTATTCCGATAATATCGTTTGTTCTCCAACGAGTACCTACGTCAATTTGACAACATCCACGCTCAACACGTGAACCTCTTGCTGATTCTGACCATTCTATTGTCTTTTGATTTACAGACTCGCTTAGAGCATCTGTGATACCTCTATAAAGGTCATCCGATATATCAAGCATTGAAGCTCCGATACCGATAATAGTTCCGCCAGTACCACCACCGAAATAACTGCTTTGTGTTGCAGTTTCTAAAGCCCACGTTTTTACGCCTTTTGTGCGTAGTCTAACACCAAATAATGCGAACCATTTATCTGCCGCAACTATTTCACGAACGTCTTTACTTAGTTTTTCATAAAGGGTAGATGTGCACGTATTTCGCATTACGCTTTTATCGGGAAAATGACCAAGCATGAATGCACAGAAAAGAGAGACAATATAGCTTTTACCACTACGTGGCGGGAGGCTAATTGCCACCCTTATAACCTCTTCGTTCTTATATGAATCATGTACACGTTGCAGAATTTCTGCTATATCACGTAAAAAAGGTCTGCGCGAATAGAATTTATAATCATGGTACAGGCAATAAGACCAGAAGTCTCCCTTTTTGATGCCCCTGCGAAGAAGTTCAATTCTTGCAGCAGCCTTCATTTCGAGCGAATGTCTATCGAGTATTGTTTGGTTTTCCATTTATAGTAAATTCAGTGCTGATATCAATCCTGCTTCAAGAGCATCCTCATAGTTATCATAAATAAAATTCCCTCCAGATTCAATAATATCATCCCAATTTTTATTTGGAGTTATAATGTTGTATGAATGGAATGCGAATTTTCCGAGTTGAAGTTCAATTCCAATAAACCAATTTTTCTCTTCTCTCAACCACTTTTGCAATACGGATTGTGTTGGAGCAGGATAGAAATGTTCGTCATTTCTGCCATAAGTAAATTCACCATTATAGCTATAAGACTGACCTACTTCATCGTAAGTTAATCCTTTTTCTTTTGCAAGTTTGGCGGTATCAAAAGAAATTAATTGATCTTCCATGTTATTTTTCTTCTATGTCAGATACTTCTTCTACTTCTGGCTCAATGATTGGCTCTTTAACTGGAATAACCCCAACCAATACCAGTGCCTCTATAACCTCCTCTTCACTATCTCCCTTAATCTTGAACCACTTTTTAAGTACTTCAATATCAGTACAAGCATACATTTCGCCATATTGTTCATCTGCTTTTATGGTATTAAAACTTTTAGGTTCTGATGAATTTCGCGAACCGTTTTTCTTGTCGGAATAGAATTTAATCGTTGTAGGTTTAAATCCTTTTTGCTTTGCAAGTTTTGCAAGTGAGAGTGATATATCCATATTTATTTAGTGTTTAGTTAATTCTTCCATTAAATGAATCGCTATCTCAATAGACTGCGTAGCTTTTTTGATATTAGGTTGCGGAATATCTGCACCCATTCTCCATTGTTGATAATATTTTAACTCTTTAGTTGCTTCTTTTAGTGTCATTTTTTTTAGTTTGTTTCACATCTTGATAATCAACCTCAACCCCTGCCATTTCAGCAAGTTCTTTATCTGTATATTTAGATAGCCCTGAATCGCTTATCTCTTTTGGAGCGGGTTGAGAATATTGCATGATGTTAATTATTTTGTCTGCAATAGCCATTTTATCTGATAATTCGAACTTGACTCCGAATTTACCAAACTCGATTTTTTTAGCGGAAAGGCGCATTGCTTCTGTCCAATCTCCAGTCTTTTTTAACCCTGACATATCATCATTAAAATAGTCTGCAAGTGATACATTGAACATATCAGCGAGCCCCGTAACCACACTTTCTTTGGTTAAATTGCGATAGGTAATTCGCTCCCGCTCTAATTGATTTACACGAGCTATTACATCGTTATTCTCTAATAAGAGCATAGCCATATTATTTGCATCATCAGTATTAAGAGTGACTCCAAATGCAGCGTTGTAGCTTTTTTCAATGCCATCACGGGCGACTATCATACGACAGAATGCTTCCCGAACATCGTCTAACATTACTGTTTTACGTGTGGGCTCTATAATCCGCAGTATTCCTTGTTCGGGTTCTTCGCTCATAATTCTGTAGTTAAACACCCATTAGTTAATATGCAGTCAATTTCGGATTTAAAGGATTCAAGTGAACGAATTTCCATTCCATTCCCACCTTGAGTTTTTAATTTCTCTATAATTTCTTTTTGCCCTACGCTTAATTTATCTTTTTCGGTTTTAGCGTCAAACATATATAATCTTCCAGCCCAAAAAAATTCAGAGTCTAATACATCTTTTACAAGTCCAATAGCCTTCATGTTGCTCATAAGGCGCAACTTTACTTTTAAAGGAAGTGAGTGCTCTAATTCTAAAGGTAAGTTATTGAAGTTAGCATGATACATACCTCTTGTTTGTGGTCGTTCATTCCACATCCAAAGATGCATTTGAGAAAGTAATTTATCGTGACTTGCTGCCATAGTAATTAGTTTAACTGTTTTAAAAAGTGATATACATAAATCGGTTGACCAATAATATAAACTCCAATGCAATAGGTTATTTTCATAGTAATTTATTTTTTTTGAGCTTCCTGTCAGGATCGAACTGACGACCTTCGCACCAACAAAGCACGTGCTCTACCTTCTGAGCTAAAGAAGCGAACTATATAGATTTACTTATGTTTTTCGGCTCTTATCTCGCTCGACCATATAAATCTATGTTTTGCAAAGTAAATCATTTAATTTGTAATTGCCAAATTTAATAATATGTTATACAACAGGAATAAGTACTTCGTATATTATTGTTACCTCGTACGCCCTGTGGACGATAGTAGATAATATCTTCATTCCTTGGTTGTTTTTTATAAAAGCCGTCATATTCTCATTGTAACTACTGTTTGGTCCGGGTAATATATTTTTGTATCTTATTTCCTTTTTAAATTCCTTCATAATTTTTGGTTTTTGGTTTATCACAAAGATAATTGAATGATTTGGAATGGCATAATTAATCTTTGTGTTATACAACATATTTTTGGTCATCGGTGAAAAGTTTTGTCAAAAATTGGTCGGATATTTTTTTGAGATTTAGGGGTAATTCATCTATTATATTTTATAGGTATATGAGTTTTATCTTCGTACTCCCACCTACAATCAGCATGAATATTTATTATGCCCCTACAACATTGACTTATACATCCAGTTCTATAACCGTTGCCTGAGCGTTCCGCTTCAGACATGGAATCCCATATCTTAATAATGCTGCCAAATAAATCTTTTTGTATTACGGATATACTTAGTGATTTTGCCCTCCTTTGTGTCCCTGTTCCGTAATTAGTGTTATATTTAGGCATGCACCATTCTAGATTTTCCACATAAGGATTGCTTGGATCTTCGTCCATGTGATTTACTTGTGGTAAGTTCCAAGGATTATAAATAAAGGCAATGGCTACTAATCTATGAATAAAAAAGCTCTTTGATTTACCATTAATTTTAAGCTTAATATATGGGTAACCTTTTTTAAATTGAGGTTTTAAGTTATTTCCTCCAATATGTCTTACGTTTCCATACGTGCTTATCTCATATACTCCATTTGTAATCTCAATATCTTTCCATATTTCTTCTTCCATAATAAAATACAAAACCCCCAATTTCGGAAAGAAGCTGCAACTTCTGACGTACTTTCGAGGGTTGTTATGTTATTGGTCGCATTGCAGTGCGATACAAATATAGTCATTTAAATTAATAATAAATGTTAATGGGAAAAATAATTTGAAAAAATTGGCGGAAATATTTTTTAGGCAGAGCAAATGTTAATTTATTAACAAATAACCCTAAGCACCCCATGCCTGATATAATGGATCAATCGGATCAATACAATATGATCTTAACAATCTTTAACTACAAATATATGCAATAATGTTTGGTCAATTGAAATGATATGTGTATCTTTGTATCATAAGAAAGACATAGCAGAAGCGGAGCGGATACCGAACAAAAACCGAACGAGGCGAACCAAGCCAGACCCTGTTAACCTTTTGATGGCATTGCGATATTGCATAATGAATCAGTTAACCAATGATTAACAGGGATGTTTATAACACGACCAAATAAAACGAAGGTTCACAGTCCTTGCAAACGTGGATGATAAACACTTTATATTATGAAAACAATATTAGAAAGACTAAATGGATTAACCACGACTCAATTAATCAACATTTCAGAAACAGATAAGTCGGGATGCTTGTATTCTGATGAGCGCAATAAACTCATTAATGAGATTGACGCAGCCATTTACTGTAGTGATATTGATATAGTTGAAATAATACAATGTGAATTCAATAATATATTGAATCTTTAATACTCTTTTAACACAAATAATTTTCATATATCAATTCAATATATTATCTTTACATATACTAATAAAACAAGCGCCTTATGAAACTCTTTACAACTAAACAACTGACTGGACTTATAGCAATAGCAATAGTATTGATCACTGTAGTAACATTGCTAATCACAGGTAACTTCAGTTCTCTAAACTAATATACTTATGACAACTTTAAAATACAGCAACATAACAAACATAACAGGATATAAAGCAGTTCTTTTAGTGGTTGTCGATACGCTTTTAAAAGGTATGAAACATAACGTATCATCATACGGTGAAAGTATAAACATCACACTTAATGAAGGCTATGAAATAGTTATCTTTGAAGACAGTCTTATTAAATTAAAATACATGCACAGTGATGATCATGTTAGTACAATGTATGAAGGCTATGATTTAGTTGAGGTAATAAACAAATATAAAGCATTATAATATAGGGTTTAGCTCATTGGATTGAGCAAACTCACAATCCGGGATGGTAAGCCGATGAAAAGCCAAACGAGTCGATACAAGACAGGATCATCGTATGCCAGTACATAAAGACTACGATGTAAAACAAACAACGACTACATAAGTCACAGGTGCAATGCCTAACTGGATTACGATTCTTCCTTATGTGAAATGCATTAATCAGGTCGTTACTTGGCGTACTTCTCCATTGTGTGAAATGCACAGAACAGGGTACAAAGTAAGAGTAGAGCGGGTGATACTGCTCTACTATACAAAGTGCAAATGTTTGCACAACTAAAAACTAAATGTTATGAACAGTTATAGAATCACATTCATAAACGAATCAGGGAAAACAGATACTTCTGTAATAGGAGTTAGGTGTTATGAATCAGTAGAAGAAACGTTCTACTTAACGCATAGTAAGTCAGATATTATATTAAATAAACAAATACTCTAATATCAAATCAATCAATCAATCAATCAATCAATCAATATGAAATACTACAAAGTTAAACCATCGTGTGACCAATTAGGATATGCAACAGGAAAAAGAGGCTTGGGGCATTTAATTGGAAAAGAATTGTATACCCAAAAGGAAGTATCAAAAATATTTATATCAATTGCATTTAAAGATGCTTTTGATATTGTAGAAATTAGTTCAAAAAGAACTTATTTCTTTTTTGGCGCACGTTTTGAAACTGCATTATCATGATCCACATAACCGACATTAAGCCCGACATACGAATACAACTACAATGTGGTATTATCTTTACTATTGACTTAATAGAGCATATTGGTAGTAGGTCATTCGCTGTAAGTACTATGAATAATGGTACTAAAGGTGGGTACAGAACTGAGTTAAACGATGCGGTATTATTCTTTAATGAAAATAAATCTATATTATTATGACCCTCGAACGCCTTATCTTTATATCGATAGAATTATCGATTATAGCATACTTCATTAAGTGTGCAGTTGTTAAAATTAAAAAGTTTATTAAATATTTTAAAGAAGACTAAATTATGAAAACAAGACAAGATTATTTAAATCAAAAATGTACTCATTCTGAATATTATGCTCAATTCGTAACAGAAAGTACAAAACGTATTTTATTGAGCAGAATAAGCAAAAAGGAACTTGTAGAAGCTTTAAGAGAAGATCCAAATCTAAACAGTATTAAGCTGACTATTTGGGATGGCATTGGTTTATCCGTAACCGTAAATATGAAAGAATACGGGGACACATTAACAAAGTCTGGTAGGGTGTGTATTTTGAAAGAAGCAGCACGTCAAATTTGCAACGAAGAATAATCTATTTAACCCGTCGAAATTCACCGTACATGAGTGAATAATAAATCAATCGAATTGGTTAAAGCATTACTTTAAATCTTGTATTTTAATGGACTGAAATACAGGAGCAAACAATTAAAAATTAATCAAAATGAAAACATTTAATAAATCTTATTTACCTGAGTCAATTAGTTATAATGGGAAAGAATACTTTAATGATGCTAATTTATCAGGTTGTTTAAACTCTAAAGTATTATCATTCTCAGAGGTTAAAACAATGCTAAAATCTAAATGCGTGTCAGGGATTTTAGTAAAAGTATTGTCCAATAATCTAAAACGCAAAGTAGACCTGTACGGGCAGTCATACAAGCCTTCTGAATGGATATTTACCGCAAAGTAATACAATCACACCACTTTAAATTAAACCCTCTTAAAACGCTTTAAAATCAATAATTATGAAAATAACAACGAAACATTACAGAATAATTATGCCTTCCGGTTACTCAAGCATTGATACAGTGTGCACGGATGGAAAATTTAGCGAAAGAAGTAGAAAGCTCATCGAGACTATTGATGAGGTAAAATTAGCAATATCCCACATTGGGCAAACTGCCGATGGAACATATAAACAGTATTGGAAGGGAGTCGCTGAACGGTGCAAAGTAGTACACGTTACTACTGTAATCGAGGATATAGAGTTATAGTTTTTATCTATAAAAACTAAACAATTATGCAAACAAACTATATTCAAGTAGGCTGCTATGTGTATATTTTCGACACAAACAGGATTATTAAAAATACTGGATTTGTTCCGGTCATGCTTAAATTTAATCTTAATTAATTTCATTTATCCAATTATTTTAATTACCTTTGTCTTTATAATTACAATTCGACAGTAGTAATTAAACTCTTAAAGGCACTCATTACATTGATACGATAGTCGAATTTCGTTGATATTGTTTTGAGTGCTTTATTTTTATTATGGATAAAGAAATTTGGAAAGACATTCCCGGATATGAAGGAATGTATCAATGTAGCGATTTAGGGAACGTAAAGAGTTTGAATAGAAACTGCATTGGGAAATGTAATTCAATCAAAACCATTTTAGGACAGATTTTAAAACCAAACATTAACCATTATGGTTATATGGTGTTATATTTATGTAAAAACGGGATTAAGAAAACTATAACGGTCCATCAACTAGTTGCGATTACTTTTTAAAATCATACCCAGAGCCGACAAGTGTTGATTATTGATCATATCAACGGCATTAGAACAGATAACAGACTTCCTAATTTACAGATAGTAACTCATAGGGAAAATACATCCACCTGTTTTAGGAAAAATAGAAAAACCTTTACATCTAATTATGTTGGCGTACATTGGAATCCAAAACTTAACAAGTGGGTTTCTCAAATAATGGTAAATGGAGAAAGAAAACATTTAGGAGTATTCATTTCCGAGATTGAAGCATCGGATGCATATCAAAAAGTATTAAAAACACTGACTAAATTTAAACACACATGACACACGCAGAAGTATTAGCCGGCAACTACAAAATTACATTTCGTACTTTTGTTTTAACTCCCACCACGCACCCTGATTTAGAGCATAACGGTCTTAAATTATGGCACGTTACAGACGGCTTTATATGTCTATCCCCTATGCGGTCATTCACTCAGGGTAATTGTAAGTTTGTATTTCCATACGAAACTGGGGGAGGTCGTGCCTATATAGGTTATTTCTCCCAGATAGAACCATTGACATACAGACAGGTTAGAAATAGCGGTTCGGTTCAAATTGCAGGAAATAAAAACCCAATATTATACAGAAAAGCAATTGCAATAGTATATAAACGAATTAAAGATGCCATTTCATGTGATAGCAAATGGGAGGAAGGTAGAACACGTGAAAGACCAACGTATATTAATAGAGCCATTTTAAGAGAGTCTGGCCAGCGCAAACCTGTAGCGGTAAGGAATGGAACAGTTTATACTTTATTTGTCGATTTTAGGCATTTAAGAGCCGATTACAGGGAGTTAATAAGTCAGGAGCATATAATGAAACTTTATACATACGTTTCGGACAGTATAGCGATGGATAACGTAGCCAAAGGAATTAAAGAAGGAAGGGATTTAATATGGAGTAATGCATTCGGATTTTCAAAGGAAGAATTTATAGA
>Ga0302286_10003149_pt1 | contig 11191 bp, 10 predicted proteins | sample III_Fen_E2_3_FD_198765 | JGI IMG/M metagenome (GOLD analysis project Ga0302286, IMG submission 198765) | Peat permafrost microbial communities from Stordalen Mire near Abisko, Sweden - III_Fen_E2_3 | ecosystem: Environmental > Terrestrial > Soil > Wetlands > Permafrost | place: Sweden: Abisko...
TACCAAAGAGAATTTTTCAAGAAATCTATGTGCCCAGTTTCGAAATCCAATAGTATCCACTTCTGCAAACATAAGTGGAAGTGCTACTCCTGCTAACTTCAGCCAAATCTCTGATGATATTAAGTCTGCAGTTGATTATGTGGTTAATTATCGGCAAGACGAATTGACAAAGCCAGCTCCTTCATCCATTATAAAACTTGGCAAAGGTGGACTTTTCCAATTAATTAGAGAATGATTGATCATGAATAAAAATCGACTCATTCAGAAATATATTCTTTACGATATGCTTGCTTCCCTTCTGGTGTGGATAGCGTTTGTAATTTTTAGAAAAACTGTAAATGATGTTCAGATTTTTGATAGTGCCCGTATTTTTATACCCCATTACGATTATTTCACCAGTTTAATCTTTTTCCCTTTCTGTTGTGTCTTTGTGCATTATTTATCTGGTTTTTATTTGAATCCACTTAAAAAATCCCGGATTAATGTCATCCTTAGTACCTCTTCGTCTTCTGCTATCATTGCCCTTTCAGTCTTTTTTCTCCTTAAACTGGGGGATGTAGTCGTTTCATACGAGTATTTTTACTTTTCATTGCTGGTGTTGTTTGGATTGCTATTTTGTTTTACGTATCTGTTTCGGAATATAATCTTCTCGCAGATACAATATAATTATAAAACAAAGAAATGGACCAATAATACACTCATTATTGGAACTGGGAATAATGCAAAGAAGATCGCCGATGACATTGAAAGGCATGCCCATCATAATACATTGGTCGGGTTTGTTGCAACGAACAAAAAGATAGGCGTACCTCCTGAGATGATTTTGGGAACTATGACGCAAATTTCCTACATTATCGAAAAATATGATATTCAGGAAACTATTGTAGTATTGGATGATGATGCCGATGAGCAAATGTTATTTAAGATTATTAATTTGCTGTACAGGTTTAATATTGATATCCAGTTTACTCCCCGTTTGTATGAGATTTTAATAGGAAGTGCAAAAATCACACACATGGGAATTATTCCCTTAGTGAGTATTACGAACCCATCCATGACAGACTGCGAGATTAGTATGAAGCGTTTTGTTGATATTGTTGTCTCACTTGTCTCACTCCTTTTTCTATCTCCATTCTTGCTTTATTTTATGTTTCAGATAAAAAGAAATTCCAAAGGACCGGTTTTCTATCGTCAGGAACGGATTGGAAGATATGGCCGGCCATTCGATATCTTAAAATTTAGAACGATGTATCTGGGCTCTGAAAATGGAACTCCTAAACTCAGCAGTCCAAATGATGACCGGATTACACAAATAGGTAGGATCCTTAGAAAGTACAGGATTGATGAGATTCCTCAGTTTTGGAATATCCTCAAAGGCGATATGAGCCTCGTAGGACCACGTCCTGAAAGACGCTATTATATTAACCGCATCATTGAAGATGCGCCTTATTATTGCTTGCTTTACAAAATCAGACCTGGATTAACATCATGGGGTCCTATAAAAATAGGGTATTCCGATACTATTGAAAAAATGACTGAGCGACTGAACTACGATATTATCTATATGGAGAATATGTCACTGCTAACGGATCTGAAAATCCTGATGTATACCATTGAAATAATTTTTAAAGGGAAAGGAGTTTAATAATACTGTAATTTCTATATCTTTGTGAAAAGTTTTTTTTATAAAGGTATGGAAAATAAAGGTTGGTATTTGAAAATGATAGATTGGCGAGAGCGGCATATAAAGCAACGTCAGTTTATTCTAATTCTAAGTTTCGTTGTCGGTATCTTTGCTGCAATAGCTGCCTTTATTTTAAAGACCTCCATTCACTTCATTCAATCGGTACTCACTGAAAGTTTTAGTCGATATCATGTCAATTTTTGGTATCTGGTTTTCCCCGCAATCGGTATATTAATCACTTATTTATTTGTCAGGTATTTAGTTAAGGATGATATCAGTCATGGAGTAACACGGATACTTTATGCCATTTCGCAACGAAAAAGTATCCTTAAACTACACAATGTATGGACATCCATTGTTGGTAGTTCCATTACCATTGGTTTTGGTGGTTCGGTAGGAGCGGAGGCTCCAATTGTATTAACCGGTTCGGCCATTGGTTCTAATTTGGGAAATTTCTTCAAGATGGATCAAAAAACGCTGATGTTGCTCGTGGGTTGTGGTGCTTCAGGAGCTATTGGAGGCATTTTTAAAGCCCCTATTGCCGGTCTGGTATTTACTCTTGAGGTGTTGATGCTTGATATGACTCTGACGGCAATTGTCCCCTTGTTGATTTCATCTGTGACAGCAACATCACTCTCCTATTTTTTCTCCGGTAGTGCTTTTACCTTCCAATTTAGCAAATACGAACCCTTTTCCATTGATAGAATCCCCTATCTGATTCTTTTGGGAGTAATATGCGGCTTAGTTTCCCTCTATTTTACCCGCGGAATGAACTGGATTGAAGGACTTTTCAGGAAAATGAAAAATCCGTATACAAAATTAGCTGTTGGAGGAGTAGTCTTGAGCCTGTTGATTTTTATCTTTCCACCCCTTTATGGAGAAGGATATGATACCATCGTCGCACTTTTAAATGGACATTCGGCATCCGTGTTGAATCAAAGTTTTTTCTTGGGATTAGGTCATAGCCCGTGGATTATCATTGTTTACCTGGGTCTAATCGTTATCTTCAAAATATTTGCATCTGCTTCTACAACAGCTGCCGGAGGAGTGGGTGGTATTTTTGCACCGACACTGTTTATCGGTTGCTTAACAGGTTTTGTAGTCGCTAAATTATTAAATGAATTTGGATTCCATATTCCAATTGAGAACTTTGCCCTGGCTGGAATGTCCGGGCTGATGTCAGGAGTAATGCATGCCCCTCTGACTGGAATTTTTCTGATAGCTGAATTGACAGGCGGTTACAACTTGTTTATGACACTCATGATTGTCTCAACAATTTCATATTTGACTATCATTTTATTTGAACCTCACAGTTTGTATGCCATGCGGTTGGCTCAAAAAGGCGAATTACTCACCCACCATAAAGATAAAGCTATCCTTACCATGCTGAAAATGGAGAATTTTATTGAAACAGATTTTACTCAGTTATATCCGGAAATGGATTTAGGTGAGTTGGTGAAAATCATATCCAAATCAAAAAGAAATCTTTTCCCTGTGGTAAATCATTCATCAGGTGTCCTCGTTGGTATTGTGTTAGTTGACGAAGTCCGCAATATCATGTTCCGGCCTGATTTATATACCCGGTTTAAAGTAAAAAAATTAATGACCTCTCCACCGGCTCTACTAAATGCAACCATGCCTATGGAGAAAGTTATGGATGTCTTTGAAGATACAGGCTCCTGGTATTTGCCTGTTGTAGATGAAGATAAGATTTATTTGGGTTTCGTTTCAAAATCAAAGATCTTTAATTCGTATCGAAAGGTATTGGTTCATTTTTCAGACGAATAGGATTTGTTTCCCCATTTTTCATATGCAATTTACACTATGAATGCCAATGCTTTTACTTAAACCGTGCCCTCTTTGAGCTCCAAACATCAAACCCCAAACATCAAACATCAACCTTCACTCCCATGACTAAACTTAAGCTTACATACTCCGAAGCGATAACTGAACTTGAAAATATATTGGCAGAATTAGAAAATGGCCAGGAGATTAATATGGATATTATATCAGAGAAGGTAAAACGTACAGCCGTCCTGATGGAATTTTGCAAGAAACAATTACATGATCTGGATGAAGAACTGGAAAAAATTATAGAACATCTGGATTAGTTCTTTTTGTTCTGGCTGAATCTTCTTTAACCGGAAAAATGCTTCGGAAGGTATTTCCTTGCAGTATGGTAAATTTATATGCAGGATTCCTGATCAGATGATTGCTTATATTGGTGATAACGAGTCAGCCAATCAACCAATCAACTTCACTTCGAATTGTCCTAGACTTGCATACTTCACGAATAAATCATGGGCAAGGGTTACCGCTTCTTCAAGACCTTTTATACCACTGTACCCGTTCACCACTAACAGAAGTTTTGTAGTGTCATTCGAAATCTTCGTACGTTCGTGATCGCTGGTAGGAGTGCCAATACCTCCAGATGTATCCCGGTATAGTGGTAATCCTTCTACATTGAGTTTCCCGCGGCCAATAGCTTCGAAATCATCCTGTGCAGTGCCAACACCCAGTTCAATATCTCCCTGTATTTTTTCCCTGTCAAACCCTCCGATGGAAAATCCACTCCGAATGGAAACCACATTGATAATGTCGACTAATGTGCTTACTTTGTAAATAGGAATACCTCGGATAATTCTCCGGCACAAAGCTTCTGCTGATGGACGGTACCGGTTTGGATCCTTTCCCAGTACTTTATAGGCTTTTCGTGTTGCTGCTATCTCAGGACGTTTATTGATCTCTTCCAGGGTGTACCGGGATCGGATATGTTCAATTTCAGTCTCCATTTCTTTCCATAAGCTATTCGAAGTCTCGGGGTTCCTGACTTCACAACTGATCACTGCCAGATGTAAATCCTGACAGGCGTTCTGAATCGTATTTGAAATTGTAATCTCCATTTTTGATAAGTAACTATAAACCTGTAACCCTTGAACCTTTACTTTAGTCAACTCAGTCAACCACTCCACTAATCAATCAGCATCATTCCGCTTAACATTCTACCTGATTTTATACCAAGCCTTCGTGCAGAGAAGAAGCGTTTCTGTTCTGTGAAAGTGCAAGAGCCGGAAGTCTCTATATGTTCAACTCTGATTCCAGCTTTTATCAGCGATTGCTGATTTGCTTTCCACAGGTCCAGGTATGAGGAGTCATTCCATGCTGTTACAATCCCTGAAATATCAAATCCTGCTGCTTCAAAATTAGCTACTGTTTCATTCCCTACTTCATATGCTTTTTGGGAAATGGATGGACCTATGGTAACCCGGATATCGGCCGGGTTGCAACAATATCTTTCAACCAGGGAAAGAATAGTCTTTTCGCCTATTCGTGCACAGGTGCCACGCCAGCCGGCATGAGCCACCGCTATTACTTTCCGGACAGGATCATAGAATTGTAAAGGTACACAGTCAGCCGTGGTGACTCCAATGCATATCTTGGGTATTTGTGTAAACAGTGCATCGATCCCGTTTAAGGCTTGCGACCTTTCTTCTTTTGTAAGTTGCAGAAATCCGGTATCAATTTCCCTGATCTCGGTTCCATGTATTTGGTAGGGAATGATCAGTTTCTCCGGTTTAATTCCCAATCTGTCACATAAAATCTGTTGATTGTCTGCTACATGCACCGGGTCGTCCCCTGAAAAAGGACTCATATTGAACGATGCATAATTGCCCATGTTTGCACCACCTTCCCGGTCTGTGCAAAAATGGGCAATTTCTTTATATTTCTCCAGTAATTTGTATGTTATCATGTTCTCTGATGCAAACTAAACATAACAGGAACTTCGGATGATAATAGAATGATTCGGGTAAATTTTGTAGTGTCTTTTGTTTGGTTAGATTAAACCCTCAACCTTTCAACCTTTCAAACTCCAAACTCCAAACTCCAAACTCCCTACTATTTTATAACTCATCCCACCCGATACCTTTGTATTTGCTTAAGTCATCTTCCTCTTCTTCCTCTTCCTCTTCTTCAATTTCTTCTTCCGGTTCGTGGTAAGCCACTTCCATTGGACGGTGTGTAATCTCAACTACCTTGTTGGATTCCTTATTGATTTCAGTCCAGATAAGATCTTTCAGTTCTGAAATGCCCAATCCGCTTAAAGAGGATATGAAAACTGTCTGGATATCTGTTGGAACTAGCTTCTTTGTTTCAACCAGTAATTCCTCATCCAGCAAGTCACATTTGGTAATGGCTAAAATCCTTTGTTTGCTGACCAGTTCAGGATTGTATTGTTTCAGTTCATTCAGCAGGATGTTGTATTCTGCAATAATGTCGTTACAATCCGCAGGAATCATAAATAACAAAATGGAATTTCGTTCAATGTGGCGTAGAAAACGTAACCCAAGGCCGCGTCCTTCAGCTGCTCCTTCAATAATCCCCGGAATATCTGCCATGACAAACGATTTGCTGTCGCGATAGGATACGATACCCAGGTTTGGAACCAGCGTTGTAAATGGATAATCGGCTATCTCAGGTTTTGCTGCCGATACTACCGACAATAAAGTTGACTTGCCTGCATTTGGAAATCCGACTAGCCCGACATCCGCAAGGACTTTCAGTTGCAGGATCACTGTTTTTTCAATCGAATTTTCTCCCGGTTGTGCAAAACGAGGTGTTTGATTGGTTGACGAACGGAAGTGCCAGTTTCCCTGACCTCCACGACCCCCATTGACTAAGATTACTTCCTCGCCATCTTCTTTGATGTCGCACAGAAATTCTCCTGTTTCTGCATCATAGACTACGGTACCACAAGGAACCTCTATGGTCTTGTCATCTCCTTCTTTTCCAAAACTACGGCTTAAGCCTCCGCTTCCACCATCCCCTGCATGGATATGCCGGGCATATTTCAGGTGGATAAGTGTCCAGTGGTTCTTACTTCCCCGTAAAATGATATGACCTCCCCGTCCGCCATCTCCGCCATCAGGTCCACCCTTCATGGTTAGTTTGTCGCGATATAAATGCTTTGATCCCGGTCCACCTTTACCTGAACGGCAAAAGATTTTTACGTAATCAACAAAATTTGAACTTGCCATATACTTTATTTAATTTATGAGATAACACAACTCATCGGCTTTTAGTTCCGATGTGTTGCTAAGGGAAGTAAGCTGCGTGAACTGGTTTTATAATTTGGAATCAATCACTGTGGAAATGCGTCCGAATATTTCGTCGACAGTACCCATGCCATTAATGGCAGCATATTTATTTTTATTTTTGTAGAAGTCACTGACGGGAGCCGTTTTGGTTTCATACACTTCCAGTCTTTTTTTTATGGTAATCAGGTTATCGTCGCAACGTCCTGATGTTTCCCCGCGTTTTAGCAGTCTTTGAACCAATTCATCCTTGTCAACCTGTAAGTCGAGTAACAAGCCGGTCTCTATGTTCAGGCTGTTCATCAGTGATTCCAGGGCTTCTGCTTGTGCCACATTGCGTGGGAAGCCGTCCAGGATAATTCCTTTGCTGCTCTTGGTTTGTTCTTCAATGGCTTTCGACAGGATGTCGAAAATCATCTTATCCGGAACCAGATTCCCTTTGTTGATAAAACTTTCAGCTTCAATCCCCAGATCGCTTTTCCTGGCTATTTCTTTTCGTAATAAATCCCCTGTCGACAAATGTTTTAACCTGTATTTCTCAACAATCAAATCGCTCTGTGTTCCTTTGCCACATCCTGGGGCACCACAAATAATAATATTCAACATTTTAAACCTTTTATATATTAACTAAAATCAAACGGCAAGGTACCTATTCCTTTCGTTTGATGGATAATTTATTCTGAAACAACAGTGTAGATATCTTTCAAATTGCGGCCATAACCATCATAATCCAATCCGTAACCGACAATAAAATCATTTGGAATCTTCATGGCTACATAGTCCACCGTAATATCCCGCTGTAAGGCATCCGGCTTTTGCAGGAAAGTGGCTACCCGGATTTCATTGGCTCCTTTTGCCCGAAGTGAACTTAATATGCGTTCCATGGTGATGCCTGTATCCACGATGTCTTCCACTACCACTACATTCCGGCCTACGACGCTTTCACTCAGGCCGATTATTTCCTTAACCGCTCCTGTGGTATATAATCCTTCGTACGATGCCAGCTTGATAAATGTGATCTCACAAGGGATATTCACGTTCTTCATCAAATCGCCCGCAAACATAAAGGCTCCGTTGAGAACACATATGAAAAGAGGGTTTTTATTCGCGATGTCGCGGTTAATGTCTTCTGCCACTTTACGCACAGCAGCTAAAATCTCTGATTCAGGAATGGATAAAATGAATTTTTTATCTTTTATTTGTATAGTATTCATCAATGAAAATGGTAAAAAAGAGTATGAGTATGTACTGATTTGTTTTTAGTCCCTTGAAACTGTCAGGGAGACTCTTGGCCGATTACAAAAAGATTCAGCCAATATCGATAAAAACAGTTGCAAAAGTACAAAAAAACATCCATTACTGAAAAGCTAATAATGTTAAGCATAAAAAAGTCGCAATAAAATGACTTATTGCGACTTTCTATTCAGTAATAATATTTTACAATGCCTTGATTTCTTTCAGGATATTATTGGTGACACGTACGGCTGCTGCACTCTTTTCAAATAATGCTTTCTCTTCAGCGTTCAGCTTGTAATCCACAATTTCTTCCACACCATTCTTGCCAATGATAGCAGGAACACCAATACAAATATCGCTTTGTCCGTATTCACCTTCCAGGAATACACAACAAGGGATTACTTTCTTCTGGTCGTGAATGATTGACTCAACCAAATAAGCAGCTGCTGCTCCCGGAGCATACCAGGCTGAAGTGCCAAGCAATGAAGTCAGGGTAGCACCACCTACCATAGTGTCGGCTACTACTTTGTCTAAAGTTGCTTTGTCAAGGATCTCAGTTACCGGACGGCCTTTGTATCCTGCAAAACGGGTTAATGGAATCATAGTAGTATCACCATGTCCGCCAATAACGATGCCTTCTACTTCCGTTGGGTTGGCATTCAAGGCTTTACTCAGGTAACATTTGAAACGTGAACTGTCAAGTGTTCCGCCCATACCAATGATTTTGTTCTTTGGAAGTCCGGTGGCTTTCAATGCCAGGTAAGTCATGGTATCCATTGGATTGCTGACTACCACGATGATGGCATTGGGCGAGAATTTAAGAATGTTTTCAGCGACGCTTTTTACAATCCCTGCATTTACTCCGATCAGTTCTTCACGGGTCATTCCCGGTTTGCGGGGAATTCCTGAAGTGATCACTACCACATCCGAATTGGCTGTTTGTGCATAGTCGTTTGTGCACCCTACAATTTTAGAATCAAAACCCAATAGTGCAGCAGTCTGGAGAATATCCAATGCTTTTCCTTCTGATACACCTTCTTTGACATCCAGCATGACTACCTGATCGGCTACTTCTTTAAATGCTAGGACATTTGCACATGTGGCACCAACATTCCCGGCACCTACTACAGTTACTTTTGACATGATAATTTTATTTTTTAAATGTTCAATATTCGTTTCTGATTTTAAGTCACAAAGATACAAATATAAATCCATTAAAGAAAAATTTCTCTAATTTTTTTTCGAAATTAAAATCACCCCTTAAAACCGAATTGTCTCCCTGTTATTTAGTGGAAATTATAAGATTATTTGTATCTTTGTGGGCGAACAGACAACCTTTTAAAAGATAAAATAATTATCAATCATTCAAATAAATAACAATATGCAAACTATTGACAAATTTAACTTTGCAGGCAAAAGAGCTTTTGTGCGTGTCGATTTCAATGTTCCGTTGAACGAGAATTCTGAAATTACCGATGACACCCGTATCCGGGCAGCTATGCCTACCTTGAAAAAAATCCTGGCAGATGGGGGAAGTGTTATCATTGCTTCGCACATGGGTCGTCCCAAGAAGAATCCGGATATGAAGTATTCCTTGAAATCCATTTTGTCTCATGTTTCCGAATTATTAGGTGTTGATGTGAAATTTGCCCCCGATTGTGCTAACGCAGAAGCTGCTAAAATGGCTGCTGCCTTAAAACCGGGTGAAGCCCTGTTGCTCGAAAATCTTCGTTTCTACGAAGAAGAAGAAGGAAAACCTCGCCTTCCTGATACAGCTACCGACGAAGAAAAAGCTGCCGCCAAGATCGTAACCAAAGAAAATCAAAAGAAGTTCACTGCCACATTGGCTTCGTATGCCGATTGTTACGTGAATGATGCCTTTGGTACTGCCCACCGTGCCCATGCTTCTACTGCCCTTATCGCTAAATACTTTGATGAACAACATAAAATGTTCGGGTATTTGATGGAGAAAGAAGTGCTGGCCGTTCAGAAAATCATGACGGATACAGCCCACCCTTTCACAGCTATTATGGGAGGTTCAAAAGTTTCGTCTAAAATTGAAATCATTGAAAATCTACTGACTAAAGTCGATAACCTGATTATTGCAGGAGGAATGACTTATACCTTTACAAAGGCATTAGGAGGTAAAATCGGCAGTTCGCTCTGTGAAGATGACAAGCTGGACCTGGCACTCGAATTGCTTGAAAAAGCAAAAGCCAACAATGTCAAGATGATTCTGGCAGTTGATGCTAAAATTGCCGATTCATTCAGCAATGATGCTAAGACCCAAATCGTTCCGGTAGATGAAATCCCTGATGGTTGGTTAGGCCTGGATAACGGTCCTGAAACTGAAAAGATCTTTGCCGATGTGATCAAGGCTTCCAAAACAATCCTTTGGAATGGTCCTACCGGTGTTTTTGAATTCGAGAATTTCTCACACGGATCTCGTGCTGTTGGTGAAGCTATTGCCGAAGCCACTAAGAATGGCGCCTTCTCGCTTGTTGGCGGGGGTGATTCAGTAGCTTGCGTGAATAAATTCGGTCTTGCCGATAAAGTTTCGTATGTCTCCACCGGTGGAGGTGCCTTGCTCGAAGCCATCGAAGGTCGTGTGTTACCCGGAATTGAAGCTATCCGCGGATATTAAACCTGTTTGATTCGGCACCTGTCCGAAATCTATCCTCTATTAAATGCCATTTGAATGTATTTTCAAGTGGCATTTTTTTGTGCCGGTAAGTCCTGTCGCTTCATCTGCACCCTGATGTCCCGGCGTCAGGATCGCCCCAATCGGCCTTCGGTTTCACGCCCGTATTTGCATAGATCCTGCCGGCTCGCATCACGAATTGTTTTCTATGGCCACTCTCCTTCTACTGCCGGGATATTGCTGTCCCCAGAGGGCTTAAAAGTAATAGGAACCCGTATGAGAGCCGGTTGAACCTTTGAATGTGTTATTTTATTCCCCGGGACTTTCAATTATTAAACAGAACTTAGTTTTCTGTCTCCTGATGGATCCGGAGTGCCTTAAAAGCTAAACCTTGTAATAATTCCTGATATAATCCATTTTGAGGCTGTTCAAAAAAGTGTGTCTTAATTATTAATTGAGAAAAAAGTAATAATTTTGACCATGTTAAAAAAACGAAGAACAAGCACCCCTCGAATGGAGGATTTAATCCCTGATCCA
>Ga0302286_10003150_pt1 | contig 11191 bp, 10 predicted proteins | sample III_Fen_E2_3_FD_198765 | JGI IMG/M metagenome (GOLD analysis project Ga0302286, IMG submission 198765) | Peat permafrost microbial communities from Stordalen Mire near Abisko, Sweden - III_Fen_E2_3 | ecosystem: Environmental > Terrestrial > Soil > Wetlands > Permafrost | place: Sweden: Abisko...
CCACAACTAACCAGGTTAGCAATACCCTACAAAGAATGACCTTCATACACCCGTGATGCCGAGTAAGGTTCCACGTTTCCTTCAAAAATTAACTCTCCGGCACTCAATCCTGATAACCGGGCGGTAGAATTTCCCCACGAACCAATTGAGAAAAATAAGTCGTAAATTCCGATCGAAGTCATCACGTTGATGGAAAGACTGAATGATTTCTGCTTTTTATTTTCAGTAACTTCCCATTTGGTAATCCTGCCTTTTGCCGTCACTCCTCCCACACCATTGGGGCCATTCCGGTAATCGGATCCAACCTGAATAATGGCAGTAGTCGAATCGATGGCAACAAAATTGATGGTCGAATTCACGATACGACGATTGCCACGCCTGTCCTGTATATAATTGGCCTCTAATACAAAATCCCGGTTGTCGAGCATGTATTTGTTTATTTGGTATTGCCTTTCTGCGATGGAATCGCGTTTCTCCTTTTTTGTCAGTACAACACGTTGATTGGTTTCCTGTGCTACTAACAGGCCGGAAGTAATCGCCATTAACAGTATTATAATTATTTTTTTCATTTCAGTACCTTTTCATTTCTATGTTTATAAGTAAATCACAAGTTTTGTTCCATTTGAAGAAGAATTAAAGATACTTTTTAAATACAAGATGAAATATAATTGTATTTAAACCTGAGAACTGCCTTTTTGTATATTTTTAATATAATATTAAAATTGATTGGATTAACTGGTAACTAATATGCTTTTTCATGCGTTTATTTTATCGCAAAATTAGTACGTATGGTTATGGATGCTTTCTTGTTTTTCGAGGAGGTATTAAAGGCACCTCCATAACTAAAGTCTTCATTGCTGTTGGGTGCTGTAATCTGGAAAACGCCCATGTCAGCTTTCAGAAGTTTTCCCAACGTACTGCCCGAATTACCGGCAATAGTTTCTGCTCTTTTTTTTGCATCGGCACTTGCTTTTGCCAGTAAGTCTATTTTAAGTTCCGATAACTTGGTGTAAAAATACGAAGGCTCCAGTGAGCTGATCTCGATGCCGCTTTCAATCAGTTTGGTTACTTCCCGTGAAACCACTTCCACCTGTTCAATATTCCGGGATTCAACCGTAACAGTTTGTGTTAGTTTATATCCGGCAAAAACTGAAGCAATTTGTTTTCCTTCATCATTTCGTTTGATATCAAACTCTTTTTCAATGCTAATGGATGAAATTACAATTTCATTTGCCTGTATATCATTGGATTTCAAATACTGCTGCACATTTGTTTCATCATTTTTAATGAGTGCATAAGCTGCTTTCAGATCGAGCGATTTCCGCTGGTATTCACCCCGCCATACGATCAGATCACTTGCAAAACTTTTCTCGGCAAGTCCGGTAACCGAAATTGTCACCTGTTTATTAAACTTCGATTTATACGCTCCGGCAAAAATAATTGCCGTAATTATAAGGGCTACAGATAGAATAAGGGTAGGTAAATAGCTCTTTGAAAACTGAGTATTCATTTTTGTTTCCATATTATAATTGTGATTTTAAAGTTTACGTGCTCTTTTTGTCGATTGAATATTCCCCGGTGTCGCTGTCTCACGGACTTCTACGCTCGTTCCCTCCCCCATAAGGATCGGGCATTTTTGTGCAATGCTTATAGCTTCTTTCACGTTTTTTGCCAAAATAATGATATATCCTGAAACCGATTCATTATTCGAAGTATAAAGTTCTTCGTATAAACGATTATTTGATCTTAACACGATTCCGCTGTTGGAAAGATGGTTACCGCCATCTGCCAGTTGCCCGTTGGCGGATATATCATTTATCCATTCCATCCAATCCGTCATATACACTTCCATTTGTTCGGGAGTTGGCTGCGCTTCAGGGGTGGTAATGTTCATCCGGAACATCAGAACAAATTTTTTCATAAGCTGTAAATTTATATTCTGCTATAATACTTTTAAATTGTGTTTTTCAATCACATATAGATATTTATAATTTTTTTGTCATGTATCAGGATGAATTGTATTGGAACTCGATCTTGGTAATATTATACGTTGGCTAATGGATGAATTATTCCAACCGGAACATAGAAGAGTTTTTTTAATCAGCAAAGGATATTTGCCATTAATCACCTGATAACTATCGACAACTACCTGGCCGTATACTGATTGAAGGTGTGTTTGCCATGTGTGTTTGTTTGGGTTAAAACTTAAGTTATAAGGGTCATGTGTAATAACTTCTTTAGAAGCTGTTGTACACAAAAAGCATATTGAACTGACAAATATAAAAACGATACTCCAAATAGATTTCATATTTAAATTGTAAAATTTATAACGTTGTCAATTCAATGATATAATTTCCTTCCTTAAAATTCAGCAGTTTAAATAGCATTCCCTAACATATAACGTTCAATTTGATCAGGTTGTTATACGTATGATACTTCCTGTTTATATAATATTTCCAAAGGTGAATAGTTTGTTAAAATATTAAACTCTGCAAATATAGTTAATATATTAATATAAGACATTAAAAGATAATTTTTAATTATAAACAATTACAGAAGTCAGAACAACCTGCTCAGGTCTATCCATTTTTAAATGATTCAAGTACTTTCATTTTAATGAACATTATTTAAATAAGTAAGCCGATTCTCAACATAGTACTAAAAAAAATAAATCATCCAATATAAATATCCGAAGGAAAAAAGACTCAAGTTTCTATATTAATTTTCGAAACATTAGAAGCCAAAAACCGACATTTAATAAATTGATTTATATCCTTATGTAAGGAGTTCTGTGATTGTAATTGTACGCTTATTTCATTTTCAGGAACAGGAACAATTAATAAGTGTCAGGACAGCTTAGAATGCTGGCAACTAGTTCAGTGGATAAGTTGGATAATAGCCCTTCACACTATCGCGACAGAGTTTATGAACCTGTAATTATAAAGAATGATTATCCGTAAATGCCGTGAAACATCAAAATATTAATACGGTTAATAATTTCTTCGGAAGATGGATGATGACATTATCATAGAAGAACACAATTCATATACTGATTTTAGAATATGATTATTCGCTTAATTTCTTAAATTCTATGGAAATGAATAAGCTATGTCCTGTTTTTTGCTATTTCAATAACCGTGGATTTAAAGTATAAATTTGCGAATGATCCTTTTTAAAATAAGTTGCAAAGTAAATCTGATTTCGTGTACATCTGCTCCATGTTTCGTCCGCATCCGGTTTGGAAATAGTCAGTAAATAATCAGTAAATAATCAGTATATAACCTGTATATAAGCAGTATTTATTTATAAACTGTTTATTTACCGGTTACATAATAAGTACAAATTATTTATTGATTATTTATTTGCAAACCGGATGCAAACAAATGGCGGACAAAAGGCGGAGATAAGGCGGAGATAGACATTAGTTGGTTGTTGCTGATACTTATCAAAAATAATGTATGTGAGAAGGCGGAAAAGTGGAAAATACAAATTTGAAAATTAAGATCAAAATCAGGTAAAATTCTTGATTGTTGTGATTATTACACGCAAAAAAAGATTATGACATTTTAGGATAATCATTTATTAAAAAAAATGTGATGATTGGTAAGGACTGTTATTGAAGTTATTATTCTGAATCTATTGTTCCGTGGTTAACCAGTATGTGGTATCAATAAGATTCTTTTTCGTCGAATGTAGGAGACAGGGCTTATACCTTTGCCATAAATGTAGTAACAGACAAATTTTTATATTATTATCCGCAAAACATCCTAATCCTTAAAAACTAGATTTTGTGGATTCAGGAATGTCTATTTGTTCAGATTTACCTTTTCTACCAAAATATCGGAGCTAACGCTCCTTTCATAACTTTACAATTTTATTTTCTGCTCATTTGGTTAACAGGTGCTCTTCTCATCTTCCCCGCCATTTATCCCGATCTATCGGGAGGGGTCGGGGATTAATCGTTGTTCCAGATTTCCCAGGCGGCAATTGCCTGTTCAAGCAACATTTTTGCGCCGTTCAACCCATCAGCACCCATTTCTTTACCTCTGTCCAGGAAAAGTGTTACGTCCGGATTGTACACCACATCAAATAATAAATGTTTTGGCGTCAGAAACAGATAAGGAATGGCGGGGCTTTCTATATTGTGCGGAAAGGTACCTACCGGTGAGGCATTAATTATCAGTAAATGAGTTGAAATAATCTCTTCATTTAATTCTGAGTAATTGAACATGCCCGGTTTGGGAGAGCGGGAAACAAAGGTAGTCTCTATTCCAAGCTTATGAAGCACGAAATCGATGGCCTTGGAAGCCCCACCGGTACCGAGGATGAGCGCTTTTTTGTGGCGTGGTTTTAAAAAGGGGGTGATAGAATTTTCAAATCCAATGGCATCCGAATTAAAGCCTTTCAGTTTTAATAACCCATCACGGCGAATGAATTGAATAACGTTGACAGCGCCTATTTTAGCTGCTGTTTCATCGACTTCATCCAGAAAAGGGATAATTTGTTCTTTGTAAGGAATTGTCACGTTCAGTCCGCAAAGATCTGATTTGTCTTTCAGGAGATTGAACTCAGCAATGTCCTTTAACTCGTATAATTCGTAGGACGCATCAATGCCTTCCTTTTTAAACTTATTGGTAAAATATATTCTGGAAAACGAATGAATGAGCGGTCGGCCGATTAATCCATACTTTCTCATGCCTTAAATTTCTTTTTAGAGGTGGTTTTATAAATCAGCCATGCCAACAGGATAATGCCGATCCCGATAAATACATATGACAATTCATGGCTGTATTTGTTGATCAGCTCCTGTTGTCCGTGTGCAAGGTAGCCCATCAAAGCCAAGACACAGTTCCATAGACCGGCGCCCAGTGCTGTGTAGAGTACAAAACTGAAATAATTCATTTTCGCCAGTCCGGCAGGAATCGAAATCAGGTGGCGGATTACTGGTATAAGCCGGCCGATAAAGGTGGAAGTCTTGCCATGGTCATTGAAGAAAGCTTCGGCTTTCTGAATTTTTGTACTGCTTAGCATCAGGATCTTTCCCATTTTACTGTCAGCAAATTTGTAAATGACGTATCTTCCCAACCACCTTGACATAAAGTAGTTGAAGGAAGCTCCAATAATGGCTCCAAGAGTTCCAAAAAGTATGATCAGAAAGATATTTAGTTGACTGCCGGGTTCAAGGGCTATATAAACAGCCGGTGGTATGACTATTTCGGAAGGCAGGGGAAGAATGGAACTTTCGCAAGCCATCAGCGCGGTTATACTGAAATAATTGGTGTTGTCTTTGTACCAGACTTCTATGTGTTGTATAATCGACAGGGTATCGGTAGCGGATGTAACAGGTGTTTCAACAGGGATTGCTTTTAGGGATGAAATTGAAAAGATCAGGAGTAAGGCGAATAGAATTTTCTTGTTCATGATTATTTTTTAGTAGAAATATTTATATAAGGCAGTTAGTAGTTGGTAGTTGATAGCTAGTAGCTAGTAGCTAGTAGTAGGTATAAGAATGTTGTTTAAAGATTATAGTATTTAGTTTAAAGATTATAGTTTATAAAAAAATAAATAAGTAAACAAGAATATGGTCATTGTATTATGAATCAAAAAGACATTATTAACCAGCAGTGATTTGAATCAGAACCTAGAAAGTACAGAGCTATTACGATCTTGAAAAATACAGGAATTATGAAGACCTGTTATGATGGATTCCATTCTTTCATCAAATATATAAACCCTCAAAGTGAGAAAATGAAAATATACTTCTATAGATCCAGAAGATTTAAATTGATTGCTTCGGGGCACAAATCAAGGAATAACTCTCCTGTAGTTTCGTTTTCTTCCATTGCTTTGCGAAGATAAACAACGGCTTTTTCAATTTCCCCGAATTTATAATAGCTCACGGCGATAAATAATCTTACAAATTCAAGGGTATCATCCAGCTTTTCAGCAGCCAGGTAGTATTTAACAGCCAGTTCATATTCATTTCGTTCAAGGCAAATGTTGGCAATGGCCATCAGGGTATCCGGCTGGTCGGGATCAATGGTAATTGCTTTCATATAAGCAGTCAATGCATTATCTATATCTTCCAGTCCCACATACGCTTCGGCCAGGTAGACCCACGAATCGGCGGCATTTTCATTAATGGCCAAAGCCTGCCGGATATAGGTCATGCTTTCGATAAACTTTTCCTGTTCCAACAGGCAGATTCCAATGCCGGTAAGTGCATCATAATTATCAGGATGTGCATCAAGCGATAGCCTGTAAAATGAAATAGACTCAACATACCGTTCCAGTTTTTCGTAACATTCGGCAATGAAAATATCGGTTTGCCATCCGTATGAAGTCATTTTTTTATATTCCTGATAGGTTTCAATAGCCTGTTCAAACTGGTCGAGTTGGAAAAGTACATGTCCTTTCTGAATGGACGAAAGCGAATCGTTTTCATCAATTACCAATGCAAAATCATAGGCTTCGAGTGCTTTAGGGAACTCCTGTAGTGCAAAATAAAGCTGGCCTAAATTAAACCATGCCTCATTGGCAAAGGGGTCAATGGTAATAATCCGGTTATTTACCACGATCGCTTTTGCAAAGTCCTCATTCTGTTCGTAACAAAAGGCTAATTCGTAAAGCAAATCGATATTCTGGTCGTTGTGACGGTCACCTTTTTCGAGCAACCGGAGGGCGGTCACATAATCGCCTTGTCCCAGGTAAATAAAAGCCACATCAAGACATACATTATCCAGATCATCCAATTCATCCGAGATGAGTTTATCGGCCAGCAAGCGGGCTTCCCGGGTACGCTCGAGTTTAAGAAGAACTTCTATTTTAAGTAATACGACTTCATAATCGGTTGACTCGGCAAGTTTATCAAGTATGTGCAGGGCTTTTGCATCATCTCCCGTTGCCAGGTATATTTTAGCACGCTTCGTTTTAAGTGCTGTATTATTTGGATGTAATTTAAGTCCGAGATCCAATGCTTTTGTACAATCCTTGGTGCGTCCTTTGCGCAGATAGTATTCTACAATACTTTCCAATTCTTCCACGTCAAAGTATCCGGGTGCAGCTCCGGTCAGGAACTGTTCGTATCTTTTGACTATGTCACTGGACTCATCATCCACCGGAAATAATAATTTACGGTTCATATTCTTCAATTTTGTTACAAAAATAGTGCATTAAGCGCAATAATATAAACTGTTTACATAAAAGTTATTAACAAAACTGGTTGAGAGAATGAAATTCTCATATACCAAGACTCCTTTTTTTACGTTTTAAGAATTATACAGTAACAATTTTGTATATACAGAAGTTGAAATTAAACGTTGTAGCGGGTGTTCCGGGCCGTTAAAAGCAGACTTGAGGAATCTTATTTGATCGGTCATGAAAAAATTGTACCTTTGCCTATTCATATAAACATACTGTTATCTTATGCATTTTTCAGCATTATTCACACATTGTCCGGCCTGCGGATCTCCAAAATTTGTACAAAACAACGTGAAATCCAAACGTTGTGAAAGTTGCGGTTTTGTTTATTATATCAATCCTTCGGCAGCGGTCGCTTCATTTATTGTAAATCCTGCGGGAGATTTGCTGGTTTGCAGGCGTGGTAAAGAGCCTGAAAAAGGGTCACTGGATTTACCGGGTGGCTTTGTTGATGATCATGAATCGGCGGAAGAAGCCGTAAAACGGGAAATCGGTGAAGAATTGCAGGCAGAAGTAACATCGGTAAAATACATTTTTTCTTTGCCGAATGAATACGAATATAACAAGTTGACCGTTCCTACACTGGATATGTTCTTTGAATGTACCTTGGCAGATACCACACATCTGAAACCATCGGACGATGTGGCAGATTGTTTTTTTGTTCCAATAAATGAACTTAACCCCGAAAAGTTCGGTTTGAAGTCTATTAAGAAAGCGGTGGGAATGTTTAAAGAGAATGGTTTGAAGAGAATTATTTAAAGTTCCGTGTTCCATGTTCCGTGTTCCACGTTTGAAGAGTTTGAAGAGTTTGAAGTGTGGAGTTATCATGAGCATGGTAAGTCAGCTGCCTTTTTCGGTTGCCGGGGATGGTTGTAATTGATACATGGTAAAAGAAAAACAGTAAACGAATAAATTGAATATTTGTCCGGCTAAGGACGGATGAAAAGATGGTAAATCTCCTATATGTAATTATTTTGAAAGCATGATGAAAAAAATAATCGTTATACCGGTATTGATCGTTCTCTTTTCGGTTGGATTGAAAGCACAGCACACCTTGATTTTCACAAATAAAGATGTGCTTTTTGATCAGGGGAAAGAGCTTTTTTCGGAACGTAAGTATGCAGCATCCTCCAGGAGCTTCGAGGAGTATTTACAAAAGACTGAACCCATACAGGCGGGCCAGATTCAGGAAGCTAAATATTATCTGGCTGCGAATGCCTTTGAAATGCGTCAGGAAGATGGGCTTGTGCAACTTAAAACTTTCCTGGAACAATATCCTTCAACGCCTTTCAGGGACGAGACCAATGCCATGATAGGCACATTGATTTTCGAGAAAAAAGACTATGTAACTGCTATGACTTATTACAGTCAGGTGGATGATTCCCATTTGGGCGAACGCGACCGGGTGAATTTTATTTTCAATAAAGGGTATGCTTCTGTTGAAACAAAAAACTATGCACAGGCATTGCCGCTGTTCAAGGAGCTGAAAGATATGGATAACCGGTATAAACTTTCGTCAACCTATTATTATGCCTATACACAATACACTCTTGGAAATTATACCGAAGCACTGCCTGAATTTCTGAAACTGGAAGATAATCCTGCCTATAAAAGTATAGTTCCCTACTATATCGTTCAGATTTATTATGCCCAAAAGGACTATGATAAGTTGAGCGAACGCACCGAAAGTATCCTTAAAAATTATCCGGATAATAAAAATAATGCGGAGATCTATCGTATCGGAGGAGAGATTGCCTACCGGAAAGGGGATTATGCGAAAGCAATCACCTACTTACGAAACTATGAAAAACTGTTTCCGCAAGTACTGCGCAATGATATGTATTTGCTCGGAATGTCCTACTTTGAGACAAAGGACTATATGAATGCAGTTCTGTATTTGTCGAAATCGACCACTGAAAAAGATGAAATGACCGAAAATGCCTACCTGCATCTGGGTAATTCATATGTAAAGCTGAATGATCTTACAAATGCCCGCCTGGCATATGAAGCATCCTTACGTACCAATTTCAACAAGACCGTGCGCGAAGAAGCTTTGTTTAATTATGCCCTTACCTCTTACGAAACAACCTCAGCTTTCGGGGAATCGGTATCCGCCTTTGAACAGTACCTTACCGAATTTCCCGATTCGAAATATACCGAGAAAGCCTACGATTATCTGGTGTCGGTTTATATGACTTCGAAAAACTATGATGCAGCCTATCAATCGATATTAAAAATCAAATCACCCAATGCCAAGCTGATAGAAACTAAGCAATACCTGCTTTACCAGATCGGGACGGAAGCCTTTGCCCTGAACAATATGGCAAAAGCGATCGAATACTTCTCCCTGTCACTACAAAGTTCTGCGACCGGGAAGTATTCGGCCGAATGCCTTTACTGGAGGGCTGAAAGCTATTACCGTACAAATCGTTCACAACAGGCTATTTCAGATTTAAAAGCATTTTTTAATAATCCGTATTTCAGGTCAAGTGTCAACCGGATAGCAGCCAATTATTCACTGGCCTATTCCTATTTTTCTGTAAAGAATTATTCCGAATCACTCGTCTGGTTCCTGAAATATGTTGATGCCGAACAAAATGAAGAAGCTACTACTTATTCGGATGCGTTAAACCGCATCGGGGATTGTTATTTCAATGCCCGCAGTTTTGCAAAAGCACAGGCCTATTACAGCAAGGCTGCAAAGGTTAGTCCGAATACAGCCGACTATGCCTTGTTTCAGACAGCCTACGTGTCAGGGCTTCAAAAGAATTATACAGGTAAAATTTCAAAACTTGAAAGCCTGATTTCTCAGTATCCGAAATCGGAGTATACCGATGACGCTTTGTATGAAGAAGGACGTGCTTATATAATGATGGAGAACAATGCAAAAGCCATTGAGACCTATCAACGGTTGCTCGATAGCCAGCCGAACAGTGATCTGGCACGAAAAGCAGCCCTGGAAATCGGGATGATTTATTTTAATGAGAAAGATTACGAACATGCCATAACTTCCTACAAATACGTGATTTCAAAATATCCGGGGACAGAAGAAGCTTTTACAGCCCTTGAAAGCCTTGAAACAGCGTATGTGGATTCGAACGATGTTTCATCGTACCTATCATATACCAAAACTCTGGGAATTAAAATCAGCAATTCAACGGCCAGCCGTGAAGATTCGATATCCTACATTGCCTCCGAAAAGCAATATATGAACGCTGCCTATCCACAGGCTATCAGTGGAATGCAGAATTATCTGACTAAGTTCTGCCCGGGAGGACGGTATTGTACTACGGCACAATATTACCTTGCCGACAGTTATTATCGCACTGAGGACAAGCCAAATGCACTAAAAGCGTATCAGGAGTTGCTTAAAATCACAGGAAATCAATATACAGAGGAAGCTACCATTCGATGTGCCGGGATAGCTTACGATCAGAAAGATTATGCCACGGCACTGACTTATTTCAAGCAATTGCAGACAGTCGGTCAAACTACCGAAAATAAAAATATCGGTCGACTGGGAGTGCTTCGTTGCAGTAATTTCCTGAACGACTATCAGACAACTATTTCGATTGTAAATGAAATAATGACCGATCCGCATTCGAATGCAGAATTGAAATCGGAAGCAGTTTATAACAGGGCAAAGGCTTATCTTGCCTTGCATAAATCCGACGAAGCCATTGCTGACCTGAAAGTGCTTTCAGCTGAAACACGGACAGCCAATGGAGCCGAAGCCACCTATTTGCTGGCAAATCAATATTTTGAATTGGATAAAATGACTGAAGCCGAGGAAGTAGTCATGGGATTTGCCAAAAAGAATACTCCTCATCAATTCTGGCTCGCCCGGAGTTTTATATTACTGGCTGATGTGTATATCAAACAAAACAATGACTTTCAGGCAAAACAGTACTTAATCAGCCTGCAGAAAAATTATAAAGTAGCCGATGAAATTCAGACATTGATTGCCGATCGCCTGAGTGCCATTAGCCTT
>Ga0302286_10003155_pt1 | contig 11184 bp, 10 predicted proteins | sample III_Fen_E2_3_FD_198765 | JGI IMG/M metagenome (GOLD analysis project Ga0302286, IMG submission 198765) | Peat permafrost microbial communities from Stordalen Mire near Abisko, Sweden - III_Fen_E2_3 | ecosystem: Environmental > Terrestrial > Soil > Wetlands > Permafrost | place: Sweden: Abisko...
TCCTGTTCCAGATATCTGATTACTTTCATGGGTTTTACTTTTTAGTTCGTCCAATCCAATAACCGGTTTTCGCCCTGAATGTTCTGGATTTCGGTGATTTCTTGTGAAACCTCTATTACCCCTCTATAGTTTCCCTTTTCGTCGTGCACCGCAAAGTACTGGATCAAAATAAATTCACCTTTCATCCGAATCCAGAAACTGGCTTTGTCCTTTTCTCCGTTGCGGAAAGCTTCCACGATCTGCTCTACCACATGTACACTTTCATGAGGATGACAGTTCTTAACTTCACGACCGATGATTGAATTGGTTCTTCGGAAGATTCGTTTTTCAGGGCTAGAGAAATATTTCACCTTGTTGTTTTCGTCCACATAAGTAATATCCACTGGCAGATGATTGAATATCAAACGGATTTGTTCTGCCGTCAAAATGCCGGTTTTCAGGTCAACTTCTCCTGAAAGTTCAGTATCAGGCAACAGCTTTTCCTGCTGATAAGATTCAGGCTGAATAAATACGAACCCGATCTCGAGACTTTCATCAATCAGTATATTTATTTCTTCATTCGGTATAATATCGGTTACAATGGGAAACAGTATGCGTTCTTCCCGAAATTTGACAGCATAGATATTAAAAAAAAGATCGCCTGCCAGGCGGTTGAACAGTTTTATGTCAAAGTTATCGCCATTCAGCATGCGGACTATTTCTTTCAGGTTCTGCCGGATATCATCGTGAAACGACCACATCACCTGCAGGCAGCGATAGTCAGGCATATACTTTTCGATTACAGGGAACACCACATTTTCCTTAATCTGGTAATGGATATCAATCCGTGAAAGATCAGCGAATTTGTCTCTCAGTTCATTTCGCACAGACTGATTGTCAGCGTCCTGATTAATCAGCTTCAGCAGGGATCGAATGGCTTTTAGCCGAATATCTATCTGCTCATTGTTTTTGACCATCCAGTAAAAAAAGCTTTCTGGTTCGGGATATGCATAGGGAAATTCCTGTAACGATTTATGGATCAGATTGAGTGCCTTGTTAATTCCTTTTTTCAATTGTGGCATGGGTATCTTCAGCTGTACCAATTGGTCGACTACGGCAATCACGTCGGCAGGGCAAGCACCATCAATCACCTGCTGATATTCCTGTACTGATCCTGAGGTTAATTCCTGGCTTATCACTAACCTGAAAAGTTTAACCAGCCTGGCAATCCTTATTTCTTTATGATTGGTAAATTCTGACATGGCTATCTTTATTTAGGATTCTGCAAAATAAACAAAATATGTCACTTTTATCTCCGAAAAATGATTGCTACCTTGCGCTTGATATCGCATAAAGACTAAGCTTTCTGCAATTGGCGTAACCCATTGAAAACAATAAAATTAAACAAAGAGAATAAACCATGATTGATATTGACGAACTGGAAGACCGATTCAGTATTGAAGGCGAACTGGGATTTGCCGAGTTGGAAGAAGACCTGGTATTTATAACGGTATCGAACAAATACGCAGATGCCGATATTTGCCTTTACGGAGCACATGTAACAAGCTTCCGTCCGCAAAACAACCTGGATTTCCTGTGGTTAAGTCCTGAAAGTAATTATGAAGTCGGTAAAGCCATTCGTGGCGGCATCCCGGTTTGTTTTCCATGGTTTGGACCTCATCAGTCCAATCCCGAAATGCCGCAGCATGGCTTTGGACGCCTGATGTATTGGGAAGTTGTACATACAGATACCAATCCTGCAGGTGAAACCATCATCAAATTGCAACTTAACTCATCGGACGAAACAAAAGTATACTGGCCACATGATTTTTGCGCCGAAATGACCTTTGTGGTCGGGCAGAAGCTTGGTATTTCCCTGAAAGTGACAAACAGTTCATCAAATTCCTTTGAATATTCCAGTGCATTACATTCGTATTTTAATCTTTCCCTCATAGGAAACCTTTCGATTGAAGGGCTGCAGGGAACCAAATATCACAACCAACTTATACCAGGAGATTCCATTCAGGAAGAAGAAAAACTCGAAATCAGTGAAGCTGTGACCCGTCATTATTACGATACTGAAGCCCCTGTCATACTTGTAGACAGTATATACAGGAGAAGAATCCGCATTGATAAAACAGGCAGCAAAGTGACTACCGTATGGAACCCATGGGAAGAAACATGTGCCCAGATTGCCGATCTGGAAGATGATGCCTATGAAACGTTTGTGTGCATTGAGACGGTTAATGCCTTCGAGGATTGCATCAGCCTGTCTCCCGGCCAATCGCATGAAACTACTGCAGTAATCGGGTTGGAAGAATTGGTCTTTGATAACAGCTTTTAGATAAAATACAAAAAAGACGGTTAAGCTGATGAAAAAGACCAATGCTGCTCGTCTGCTTGATGCCAATGGGTTTGCCTATGAACTGGCAGAATACGAGGTGGATGAGTCTGACCTCAGTGCCGTTTCCCTGGCTAAGAAGATCGGGCAGGATGTGGAGCAAATCTTTAAAACGCTTGTACTCCGGGGTGACAAAACTGGGGTGTTTGTGACTGTCATTCCCGGGAATGCCGAAGTTGACCTGAAAAAAGCAGCCAAAGTTTCAGTCAATAAGAATTGTGCCATGGTTCACCAAAAGGAATTGCTGGGATTGACAGGTTACATTCGAGGAGGCTGTTCGCCCCTTGGAATGAAAAAATCCTTCCCGGTTTACATTCACGAATCCTGCCTGATCTTTGATCAGATTTTTATAAGTGCCGGGCAACGCGGATTACAACTCAAACTCAATCCCGAAGATTTAATCAAAGTAACAGGTGCAGTTGTTTGCGATCTGGCAGAGTAATACCGGTTTTTTTTCCTTCTTCCTGCAGTATTCTGCACTTCATCTACTAAATCCGACAGTTCAGCAACAGTTTTTTTGAGTACGGCCAACATTGTTTCATCTTTGAATCATCAAAACTAAAGAAGTCAGAGACATGAAACCGAAAGTTATATCAATTATTCTATTGTTGATAAGCGTGAATACCTTCTCGCAAACAATCATTACCGGAACCGTGACTCAGGAAAAGGGAGAACCCATGCCGGGAGCCAACGTCTATCTGCAGGGAACTTATGATGGAACTTCTACAAACTCCGATGGACAGTTCAAAATAAAAACCACCAAAACAGGGACCTACAATCTGATGGTTGCATTTACCGGTTATGAAACTTATTCGAAAAAGTTAGAACTGAAGGATGATACTATTCGACTGAATATTCAAATGAAAGAAGCATTCAATCAATTGAATGCAGTTAATATTACAGCAGGAACTTTTGAAGCCGGAGACAAAAGGCAGGCAGTTACAATCACTCCTCTCGATATGATGACGACGGCAGGTGCTGCCGGTGATGTATATGGCGCATTGCAGTCGCTTCCCGGAACGACAACCAATGGTGAGTCGGGACGCTTGTTTGTAAAAGGAGGCGACAGCGAGGAATCACAGACTTATATCGATGGTTCGCTTGTTGCCGTTCCCTATAATTCATCGGCTCCCAATGTGAGTACACGGGGAAGGTTTAATCCTTTCATGTTTAAGGGGATGGTTTTCAGTACCGGGGGCTACTCAGCCGAATACGGACAGGCGCTTTCGTCGGTGCTGTTGTTGAATACCAATGACATGCCTGCCGAGGACCAGATTGACATATCTCTTTTATCGGTCAGTATGGATTTTGCCGGAACAAAAAAATGGAACACTGGTGCCGTAACCGCTACCCTGGGCTATAAGAATCTCACCCCATATATGAGTCTTGCCCCTCAAAATCTGGAATGGCTCCATGCCCCTGAATCTTCTTCCGGAGAGCTGAGCGTAAGGCAGAAAACCGGAAAAACAGGATTGTTTAAGTTATACAGCAGCTTCGATAAAGGAGGATTTACCATACGTGAAAATGATCTGGATTTGGGTGGAATTCCCGTAGATTATAAACTTGCTAATGATAATCAATTCATGAATGCCTCATGGAACAGCAACCTGGGTGAAAAATGGGCTATGAATGCTGCAGGCTCGTTTACAAATAATCAGGATGATATTCATTTTGATCAGACGAAGATCATCAAACACATACAGGGGATCTTTTTGAAAAATGTTTTCTCCTATTCATTTGGTGATCAGTTTACGTTAAAATTTGGTGGTGAATTCTACCAGAAGTCTTATACGCAAAACGTACAAATGCCTTCCGAAATACATGATAACAGTTATAGCAATCGTACGATTTCAGGATTCACCGAAGCACAGCTTTATGCCTCCTCGAAGTTCGTTGCCCGAATCGGAGGACGGTTGGAATATTCAGATTACCTGAAGAGTTTCAAAGTTTCTCCCCGGCTATCGGCTGCATATAAAGTAACCGATAAAAGTCAGTTCTCATTTGCATACGGTTGGTTTTTTCAAAACCCGCTGGATGATTATTTGCTCTATACCAGCAAGTTGAGGCCCGAACGTGCCGATCATTATACCTTTAGCTTTCAGTCGTTTGCAAATAGTCGTACTTTCAGAGTTGAACTTTATTACAAAGATTACAAGGAACTGGTCAAGCTAAATGGAGGCGAATTTTATCTGCCGACAAGTTATAATAACCAGGGACACGGCTATGCTAAAGGGTTAGATCTGTTCTGGAGAGATAAAAAGTCAATTAAGAATGGCGATTATTGGATTTCGTATTCTTATTTGGATACCAGGCGTGATTATCGTAATTTTCCAGAGGAAGCCGTTCCGACTTTTGCCAGTAAGCACAACTTTTCAATGGTCTACAAACACTGGTTTGAAAATCTAAGATCGCTGGCCGGGATAAACTTCAAGTATTCGTCACCGAGGGTTTATAACAATCCGAATTCGACAGTTTTTAACGGCGAAAAGATGTTGCCTTACCGAAGTCTGGATGTGAGCTGGAGTTTCTTGTATCGTCAGAACATCATCTTTTACGGTGCAGTTACCAATGTTGCTGGATTTAAAAATGAATTCGGACGGACCTATGCGAGTTCACCTGATGCTTCAGGAAATTATCCTGGTGCAGTGGTCCCGCCAAGTTCTAACCGTTTTTACGTGTTGGGCTGCTTCATCACCCTGACTCGAAAAGGCAATGCCAACCAACTTGATAAGATTGAATAAAAGAGTGTTTAATATTCAGTCTCAGTATTCAACATATTAACAGCTTGAAAAATAACGTTAAACTATTAAATAAAACAAACATGAAAAAGATCATTTTATCAATTGCTGTAGTAATAGTCAGTTTAGTTTCAATGGCTCAGAAACCGGAATATTATCAGGCGATGGGCGAAACGCTTGGCCAGTTTACAACATGTAAAAGTGTTGAAGATTTTCAGGCCCTGGGCAACAAGTTTGAGATGATTGCCAATGTCGAAAAGGGCGAATGGCTGCCTTTGTATTATCATGCACAGTGTTACATCCTGATGAGTTTTATGGAACCAACCGATGTAGCGAAAAAGGACAGTTATCTGGATATAGCTGAAAAGTCGGTAACAAAAATAATCGAAATGGCACCCGGAGAAGCTGAGGTATTTGCTTTGCAGGCATTCTATCTCACTGGCCGTTTAGTCGTAAACCCAATGGAACGTGGACAGGAATACAGTGGATTAACTGCACAGGCCAATGCAAAGGCCCTGTCTATCGATCCAGCAAATCCACGTGCAAAGATGATGAAGTTACAGATGGATATTGGTTCTGCTCCTTACATGGGACTCGATCCGAAGTCATTCTGTCCACAGGCCAAAGAATTGCTGGCATCATGGGACAATTTCAAACCCAAGTCATCCCTTTATCCGAACTGGGGCAAAGATCAGGTGGAAGGAATTGTAAAAGGATGTCAATAACACATAGGCATTAGAAATGACCTGCCCGACGTTGCGGAGGAATAAGTATTTAATAATTTACAATTTTTTGATTTCATTTTCCAAAATACAATCTCATATAAGAAATATCTGGTTTCGGAATGAATCTTTTCCGAAACCAGATAAATTTTAACTTTACCATTCCATATACTTAAAATATTTGCCTGATGAATGTTCCCGGATCACCCGATAAAAACCTTTCCATTTTTCATTTTATTCTGCTCAATATTGCGCTGAGCATGTTGCTCCTTTTGATAATGATGAAAGGTGCATTTCAGGATTGGCAGACATTTGGGATTACTTTTTTATGGATTTTAAGTATCTGTGTTACTCAATGGGCCGGACTTCAGCTGATTTACGATTATATTGACCGGAATATTTCGTGGATAAAAGCGCCTGTAAAGAAGACTGCTGTTCAAATTGTGGCATTTCTAACCTATTCGATAACAGCTTTTATACTTGTCCAGTTGTTTAATTATAAAGTATGGTTGGATTATGTGCCAGCAAAGTCCTGGAGTTTGATTATCATGGCCGTTCCTTATACACTTCTGATATCATTTATTATTTCACTGATATTTACCGTTATCGGATTCTTTCAGGCCTGGAAGAAGTCTTTTATTCAGGCCGAAAAGCTAAAGGTCGAAATGCTTGCCTACAAATATGAATCGCTCCGCAACCAGATCAATCCACATTTCTTATTTAATAGTTTGAATGTACTTAGCGATCTTGTATATGACGATAAAGAGCTAGCAATTATGTTCATCCGCCAACTGGGCGACCTATTCCGGTATGTACTCGACAGCCGTGACAAAGAACTGGTTCCTCTTGTCGAAGAACTTGAATTTATCCGGTCTTTTACTTTTTTACTGAAAACCCGCTTCGAACAAAAACTGACGATTGACATTGAGGTACAGCCCGGTCAAGATGATTATATTGTCCCTATGACACTTCAGCTTTTGATTGAAAATGCGGTTAAACACAATGAAGTTTCTGAAGCTTTTCCACTCCGCATTCAAATCAGAAAAACAGGCGAATGGCTCGAAGTTGAAAACAATTTACAGTTAAAAAACGTGGGAGATAATTCGAAAAAGACAGGTCTTAAAAACATTACCCAGCAGTTTGCTTTTTTCTCTGAAAAGCCTATCAAAATTATCTCTTCAGATGAATTTTACAAGGTTCGTGTTCCAATCTTAAAATCTTTGGAAAAATGAGGATAATAATTTTTGAAGACGAAACACGTGCTGCCAGTTATCTGGAGCGACTACTGGCGAAGATTGCACCTAATATGGTTGTGATTGCAAGGATCGAATCGGTGCGTGAAGGAGTAAAATACCTGCAAAACAATCCAGAACCGGAACTCATATTCTCAGACATTCAACTGGCTGACGGTTTGAGTTTCGAAATCTACAACCAGGTTACGGTTCAGTGTCCGATCATTTTTACCACAGCATACGACCATTATGCCATTGAAGCTTTTAAAACCAACGGAATCGATTATTTGCTGAAGCCTATTGAGGAAGAACGCCTCACTCAGGCCATCGAAAAGGCAAAACACTTTTCACCGGGATTGGTACTCGAAAAGATTCTTGCAATCAACAATCCTGACACCGGGAAGATATATAAATCACGGTTTATGGTTAAAGTGGGCGACAAAATTAAAAGTGTTCCTATTGAAGATATTTTAGTATTTTACAGTCAGGAAAAAGCAAGCTATATTCGCACCAGGGACGCTCATACCTATTGCATAGACTATGCACTAGACCAGTTAGAACCGATGCTCGATCTTGAAAAATACTTCCGTATCAACCGTAAATATATTGTTTCGATTTATACATGCACCAATATTCTTGCATGGACCAATTCCCGTCTTCGCCTGAAAATTGACGGCATCGACGATTCTGACATCATTGTTGCCCGCGAACGGGTTCAGGAATTTAAGAATTGGCTGGATAGATAGCTTCACGTCATTTTGAATGACTATGAATGACAATTGAATGACTCATTTTTACTGATTACTGAAGATTGGATTGATTACAAACCATGCAATAGAAGGGTAAAACAACATCGGGATAACAAGACCAGGGAATAATTCAGGAAATTCTATATTCAAGGGAAGTGTGATTGAAACGGGAATCACAATCAATGCAAAAGAAAGGACGGATAACGTCAGATTAAAGAAGATTTCAGTGTTTTTCCTTATCCATTTTACAAAAGCTGTATGTAAAAAAGCGATCAGGATACAGGCTGCCATATTAGCTCCAATGATACTGAACAGATTTACAATTTTGGAGAAATCAGCTTCATTGGCAAATAAATACACATGGGAATAAATAATGCCGGCTATTGAAGCCAATATACCGGCAATTATTCCATGTGTAAAGTCTTTTTTGAACATTTAATTCCTATTTAGTAACCGGAACCTGGATGTCAACTTTCATGATTTGGGCACCATGATTTGGTTCTGCTGTATTAATATTATAATCCATCCGGTTCACGGAAATACTTCCTGTAAAGATATCTTTATCAAAGGTAAAAGGAAGTGTGATATCTTTTTGAACACCATGCATATTAAGGGTTCCTTTGGCTTCATATCCGGAAGCAACTTTAGTGATTTCTTTTGAAGTAAACGAGATCAAGGGGTACTTTTCAGCATCCAGCCATTTTTCACTTTTAGCATGTGTGTTCTTCATTCCATTACCGGTATTAATAGTTGCCACTTCAATAGAAACATCAAACCTGGAAGCCTTCAGGTTGTTAGGGTCAAAACTGATACTGCCTTTTAATCCCTTAAATTCACCTGATGGATCCCCGCCATCAAACTTAATAGAATAACTATCAGCAATTTTCCAATCTACGGATTGAAAAACGGTAAAAGCAGAAGCAAAAAAGATGAAGATGGCAGCGAAAGCATAAAAATGTCTTTTCATAATATTTAATTTTCTGTAATTATTAAAAAAGTTAAAATCCATCATTTAATTACCTTATAAAACAGGTTATAATCCGTTTTGTTTATACGAAATGAAATACTGACAGAATATTATTCCAGAGATCTTGTTGGTTTAAAAAAAGTCTGGAACACGATTACTTGATTACATTATTTACACGATTATATTTTTTAATCCTGTTCATCCTGTAATCTTTTAATCTTGTTCTGACGTTTCATCCTGTAATCATTAAATCCTGTTCATACATTTTCCTAAAATCTATCTTTCCGTCGATAAAATCAACCTAAACGTCTATCGCATTTTAACAGTTAATGATCACTTTGTAGTTTCGGTTCAAATTAGCACTCGAAGCCATGAACACAATGAAAACACGATTAATGATTACCGCCTTTCTGTTTCTCTTAACAGGATTATCGGTTAACGCACAAGGCAAAATCTGGACCTTAGAGGATTGCATAAAATATGCTTTGGACAAAAACATCCAGATTAAGAAGTCAGGGCTGACCAACAATCAGAATCAGCTCTATGCCGATCAGGCCAGGTTTAACCGCTTGCCTTCGGTCAACGCTTCAGTAAGCGAAAATCTTAGCTGGGGCAAGGGATTCAATTCATCGACCGGTCAGTACGGCAGCAATAGTGGGACGAATAACACCAACTACGGCCTGAATACCAGTGTTTCGCTGTATAACGGCGACAAACTTAGCACCAGGATCAAACAGGCCGAACTGAACCTAGAAAGCGGGAAGTACTATTCGGAATCGGTCAAGGAATCGGTTGGTTTGAGCATTGTCAATGCCTATCTGCAGTTGCTGTATGCCAATGAAAATGTCAAGAATGCAAAGAAGCAGATCGAATCGACCACTGAACAGCTGGCTCTGGCCAAAGAAAGAATGGACATTGGGCTTATTTCATTATCTGACTATTTACAGATCAAATCTGAACTTTCTACTGAGAAATCAACCCTGGCAACGGCACAAAGCACATATGCCATCGACAATGTGACGTTGGAACAGCTGATGGAATTGCCGGTTGATCCGAATTTTGCAGTGAGTTCACCCAACCTTGATAGTATCCTGATAGCATCTGTTCAGCCCAATGCACAGGATATATACAACATTGCCCTCGGGATTAAGCCTGAAATTAAGAATGCAGAACTGACTAAAGAAAGTACTGCGCTGAATGTGAAAATCGCCCAGGCAGATTATCTTCCAGTTGTTTCAATGAATGGAGGATTATCGAGCAGTTATTCAAGCATAAACACTACCGGCTATGGGACTCAACTAAATGATAAAATAACCCCCTCGCTTGGGTTAAGTCTTTCGATACCTATATTCCAGAAAAAACAGATAAATACCAATGTAGGGATTGCTGCAATCAATGTAGATAATGCCGAACTGGATGTTATCAATACTAAAAATCAATTACGGAAAGAAATTGAACAGGCTTGTGTGGATGTCGTTTCAGCCCAGGAACAGTATAACGCCAGTCTCGAACAAAAACAATCGACCCAGGAATCGTATGATGTGACCAATGAAAAATTCAAAGTCGGTCTGCTCAATTCGGTCGACTTCCTGGTACAGAAAACAAACCTGATAACCTCTGAAAGCAAGTTGCTTCAATCGAAATACAACCTGATTTTCACTTTAAAGGTGCTTGATTATTATAAAGGAATTCCATTAACTCTGTAACCATGGTATAGGAACGATACAGACACAAGACTCCAGATGATAGACATAAGACACAAGACAATAGATGATAGTCTCTAGTCTTGTGTCTAAAATCTAACATCTAATATCTGATATCTAATGACACCTTGAACAGAATTTAGAAAATAGAAACATAAAATACATCATCATGAAAAAAGGATTTTTATACACCGGAGCAGCACTGATAATTCTCGTTGCAGGTTATTTCGGATTCAGGTCGTTTCGGAATTCCGAGCAAACCTTTGCATTCGAAACAGCGAAGATTGGCAAGGGAACCATCAGTAAGACAGTAACAGCCACAGGTACCCTGGAAGCCGTTAAAACGGTTGCTGTTGGAACCCAGGTATCAGGGGTAATTAAGAAAATCTTCGTTGATTTCAATTCACAGGTGAAGAAAGACCAGTTGCTGGCCCAGATCGACGAAACCCCCTTGCTGGCGCAATTGGAACAGTCGAAATCTTCGGTTGACCAGGCAGATGCCCAGGTTAAATATCAGAAAGCAACCTACGATCGCTATAAGGTTTTGATCGGGAAGAAACTGATTGCCCAGACCGATTTTGACCTGGCAGAGTATAATTATAACAATGCCATGGCCTCGCTTAGCAATGCCAAATCAGTGTATGACAAAAATAAGATTAATCTCTCGTATGCACGGATATACTCACCTATCGA
>Ga0302286_10003157_pt1 | contig 11179 bp, 11 predicted proteins | sample III_Fen_E2_3_FD_198765 | JGI IMG/M metagenome (GOLD analysis project Ga0302286, IMG submission 198765) | Peat permafrost microbial communities from Stordalen Mire near Abisko, Sweden - III_Fen_E2_3 | ecosystem: Environmental > Terrestrial > Soil > Wetlands > Permafrost | place: Sweden: Abisko...
AGGAATTTCAGTTCGCATTTTATCAAAAATTACAGCACTGACAGTCCTTCAGTATATTAACTTTATAAACAATAAACCGTTGAACAAGCTTAAGTATGCTTTAGCTTCTTAATCGCACAACGGGTTAAAAGTATTATTTACTGACCGAATATCCAAAGTTACTATTCGGATGAATGCCGAAGTATATCGGGTTTGGTTTGGGACGGGATTGGGTAGGGATTCCTTCTCTATAATTGTACTATGATTGATCTATAGCTGTACTAAAATTGCGATCTTAGTATAGCTGCAAATCAATCATAGATTAATTGATCCGAAGCGAATACGACACAAAGGCAGCCCAGATGCATTCCGTACAGGGTGAAAACAGCCCGAATGTGTTCCTGAATTAAAATTGAATGGCTAGTTGTATCTGACAGAAGTGGTTGGTTTAATTTATGAATCTATTCATCAGCATTTGGCATAAACTCATGCGCAGGCTAAATGTAACCGCTATTGATATAATAACCTGTTGGTGTGCATATTCTGGGTTCACGGGTTCCTTTTTAGGAGCACATATTTTGTCAGCTTTAAATTCATTTTTTCATATTCTCCAGGTACACCCGGTTCAACAGTATTATTCTCGATTAATAAATATTCATGCTTATTATCGCAGTCCAGGCTTAAATTTCCAATTCTGCTCATATAGGCCTCCAAACTCCAGTCTCCCCAAAGCTCTTTTGTGGTACTTATCACAGTTCCTTCAGGTATCGTGCGAGCAATTGAATATATGTCGGTTAATTTATCCCCGTCTCTTGAAAACTTTCCAAATTGGGAAACAGAAAGTATTAAACCAATTGACAGTGCTGTAAAGGATACTCGTTTTATCCATTTTAAAGTTGAGATTGATAGGACATCTAATTTCTCCTTTAAAAAAGGCGCTATGTAAAAACTAACCGACAGGATATAAAATGGTATCGAAGGAATTAAGTAGAATCTTCTTTGTTTAAGCGAAATCATTAACGGCATGGAGGCACAAAGTGCAATTAAAAGAAATATTAAAGACCTTTTATCCATTAGAAAAACAACCTTCCCATCTTTTTGCCATTGCCTGACAGCAAAATAAACAACTAGAATTATTGGAAAGGAAAGTTCCAAAACAAGATTCAGAATAATTGAAAACCTGTTACTTGTAGTTATTTCCCGTTGATTATTTAAAGCAGGTAAAAGTTGTTGGTGTAGGTAGCTGGTAATATTATTCGTTAATTCAGGAAACAGTAGTACGAACAAGTATGAAACAATGACTGTAGATAAGATTAAGCAGACAGCGTATAATATCCTGTATCGATTGGGTTTATATATAAATGCAAATAGTATGGGCACAACAATTGGAAATATACCTGTTATACCTTTTGAAAGAAAAGCCAATACGATTAAAACACTTCCAGGCAATAAGAATACAATCCTGTTTTCGATTAATGATTTTAAAATAAAGAAAACAGCAAAGATTGTAAATACCCCCATGGTATTTTCAAGCAGGTTATTCTTATAGGTCCAGGAGACCATTGGAACAGATAACCAAAGGAGTACAGGCAACCAGTCGTATTCCTTTAATTCTGTTTTATCCGTGAATAACCGCCAGCAAAGTATAATTCCGATTGTGGTCAGAATTGCATTAAACAAACTGAATATCCTTTCAGTATAAAATGCATCGCCGAAAACTTTAAAGAAACAAGACTGTATGATAAAGACCAATGGTGGGTGTTCGTGAAAATTTGAATACAAGGTGTTGGTATAGTGCGGATTCCAGAAACTACCATAGCCATTTGCCATATTCCTGGAGATAGCGCTGTAAGTAACACCATCTAAAAACATTCCCTCCTGCACCAAGGTTGGAATCAATAAACAAAGAAAAACTGCTGCTGTTACAATCCAAAAGAGACTGTTTCTTTTCATCTGCATTTGACCAGGATTTTAATTAGCATTTGGTTATCCTTTTAATTCTGTTTTTCCATTTGGCAGCAAATCCAAATTTTGGTGTGACAAGAAGTCCTTCGAACTGCTTTCCCCTTCGCAAATAATGTGTTACAAATGAATTTGAGGTCAAACCCCATTTCATTAAAAATAGTTCCCTGCCGTTATTATTCTGTATTCGTTTGGTTGATTTGGAGCCAAAATGATACACCTTACTTTTACCAATGCCTTTAAAATACCTAACCCCTGCCTGCCAAAGTTTCATGGACAAATCGGGATCAGAATACATACCGGGGGAGAACTCAACACTCATTCCTCCTACCAAATCCCACAGTTCTGTCGGCAATAGAATGGGTGGCCATGTACTTCCTGACCAGTCATCTTTTACCAATTGCACAGATTCGCGAAGTAATTTTTCCTCGTTGAATGATTGAATATCCCGACCATAATCTTTCACAACGACACATTGATTACCCGTATCGGTTGGTTCGATCATGGTTGATGACAACATAAAAAGCTTATGTCCAATTCCTAAAACAGCTTCGTCAAGTGCCTTGTCCCAATTTGGCAACACGTACATATCGTCATTGATATAAACGATATAACCGGTTTTAACCAACGAACGACAACTATTTAAACCATAACAAATACCAATGTTGGTGGCGCTAAATACATAATCCAGGTCGGGTTGCAATTTCACCCATGATTCTGTGCCATCAGCTCCTTCGTTTATTATAACAATTATTTGATGGTTGAAATACGAGTTTTTGCGAATACTCCCGATGCATAGCTTTAGATAATCCAAATTGTTCCAGCTTGGAACCAGAAGCGAGTATTTCATCTCATCGGAGTGTATACAACTCACTTTTCTTAATTGATCTGGCATATTCGAATTATTTATAATGAGCCTCAGTTGTTTTCGATTCTGACTATTTTATCGATTTCTTAAGCTTCTGGAGTTCAATCATTTTTGCATATTTTAAAAAGTTCTCATGGCTTATAATCATACATATTACAAGACCATAATAGCCATCCAGAAAACCCAGTCGAATGAAATAATTCTTAAAGAAACGCCAGAAAGGGAAAACTACTACTTTGAACAGGTTTGATTTTCGTCCCTTCAATATAGCGCTTGATGCACCAATAGCGGAAAATTTATTGGCCTGGGCAATATGATCCTGGATGGAGGAATAGGAATAATGAAGCAGATCGCCTTTTAAAAATCCAATTTCCGAACCTTGTCTTAGTTCAATTTTTTCATGAATATAGACTCCCTCCCAACTTCCTTTCGTACGATCATACAACCGTAATTTCCTGTCAGGATACCAACCCGAGTGATGAATCCATTTTCCGCAATAATTATTTAAACGATTAAATTTATACCCATCAGACTTAAAATCAGCCTTTACTCTTTGGATTTCCTGGATTAAAACATCCGATAGTTCTTCATCAGCATCAATTGATAAAATATGGTCGTACTGAGCTGCCTGAACTGCAAAATTTTTCTGGTCCACATAGTTGTCAAATTTATGCTCCAATACACGGGCGCCATAAGACCTGCATATATTGCAGGTATCATCTGTTGAGAAGGAATCAACTACTACTATTTCATCGACAATTGACAATAATGATTTCAGACATCTTTCTATATTCTTTTCTTCGTTCAGAGTTATAATTACAGCCGATAGTCTTATCATCTTTTGGTTTTTTCAGAGAATAAAAACAGTGAATAGAAAAATATATAAAATGAAACTCCTGCCTGGGTCTCCAGTGTGTCTTCATTCAACATACTTATAAACACAATAAACAGAAATGATACCAACAGGTAATTATTTCTGTTTCCCGCTATCCATGCCGGACCAAACATGCTGAATAAAGCCATAATAAAACCAAATAAGCCAAAAGTCACAAAGAAGGTTAGGTATTGATTATGAGCCCTCAATTGATATTCCTTTTTGAGCTGAGAATGAATATCAGCATATGCCCTGGTATAGGAGGCGCATAAATCGCCGGTTCCAACACCGAACCAAAAGTTCCCGGAGATAATATGAACAGCCGTTTTAGTAAACTCAAGCCGCTGTGCAGTCGATTTCCCATTGGCGTCACCGCTCGTGAAATAACGGTCGAGTTCCCACAGTAATTCATAGATACGTACGTAAGGACTGAAACGACTTCGGTAAACGCAGCTGGCATATCCCTTTTCGATCATCTGAATATCTTCAGGATCAAGCTTAAGCAAGCCATCTTCATCTTTTGGCAATCCTTTCGATGCCAGGTATCTAATCATCGTTATTGAAACAGGATACCCGTTTGCATCCGTTCCTCTAAAAGGAATGTGACTTAATTTAGGCCATGTCTGGCTTAATTCATCCACACAAATGAGTACTCCCACATAATGTCCATTTTCTTTATCCCTCGAAAGGGTATCGTTGGTATATGAATTTCCATGGGGAGTGTGGGTGGGCAACTCAGAGAAACGGGGGTTTTCTTTAAAGTAAAAATCATGGGTCACCTTGCCAATCAAGCCAATTACACTTACGAATAAGATACAGAGGACAGCAACTATTCCAAGACGCAAATTCCTGTTAACAATCCGTTTATAGTACATCAGGAATACAATAAACGCTAAAATAAATATAATTATCCAGCTGGTAAAAGATTGAAGAACAATTAGGAAGAAGAGAAACCAGGCGAATAAAAGACCAAGCCAGTATACGCTTCTCTTGTTTTTTGATTGAATAGCCGAAGCTATAAAGTAAACAAGCAACACCAATGAAAGGACGATCATTAAACCAAACCGGATGTGTGAGATAAAGATGGACGTCTCACGCACGTTTTGATGGGGGTAGGCATAGATTCCAGTGATTATGGATGAAGTCACCATCGTACCACTGAAAACCGCAAAGACAAATGAGGCTAAAACAACCTGCAATTCTTTTCTTGAAAGGGGACTGGAGGTGCCCAATATGAGTGGGAATACCACTAACGGCAGTTTGATTTTTATATCCTGAAGGGCATAATGGATATCGGTTGTGTTTATTAACCAGCAGACATGTATCAAGGGCAACAGGAGAAATATCCAGATTGACTTGTTTTCCTTAAACCGACGCCATTTGTTCAAGAAATCACCTTCAATGAACCAACTGAACAGTAAAAGAAACTGTGACACGCTAACTAAAAACCGGGATAAGGGCAGCCCAATTGCAAAAAGAATCAACGAAAACAGTAAAAGCGTCCTACCCGGGCTTTGTCTCCATTTATCTGCAACAGAATAGTTTGAAAATAATTTCATTGACAAAATGAATAATAACAATGATTAATCTTTATTTGCATCATAATCTGCTTTTCCCTTTCTACTGTATATTACGAATAAGTAAGCCCTTGACTTCACTGAAATTCCTTAGGGAAAACAATCCTCCCCGTCAATTCGATCTAAGGGTAAAAGTACAAAATCTTACGTACAGTCGATTGTCAATATTTTACACTATCAATTAACAGGAAAGAACTCCGCAGAATTGGTCCTGCTAAATTATTTCTTCAGATTTACAATCACCGAAAGTTTTATGGTACGGTAATTCCAGTCACGAAGACCATGAAGATATTGCAACCGGATGGTATGATTTTTAAAGGAATGGTTCAGGTCGATCGTATAAACCATGGGTTTATCACGTAAATTCTTATATCCGGAGTAACCCGAAAGGGAATTGGATAATGTCCAACGTGAACACTTGACTTCACCTCCTAACCCATACATAATTGCATCGTTCTGCTGATTGACAGCATCATTGATTTGCCAGGAATAGAAACCTGATGAAGCAAAGGGTAGAAAACTAAACTTTTTATTGTCACTAATGTATTCTTTTGAAAAACTCAAATCAAAGAAATAACCCGGACAATCAGTATAACGTGCCGCTTCGAGCTTATTTCCTGAGGCTGTCCGGCAAGCCATGCGAAACATCGTATCAGGAAACTTTTTACCTTTAATAATCTGTATCAGGGTGGAGAAGTATAAATCGCCATTGGTAATTCCCTTCCCGTCAAAATTATGGGCAAGGCGCTCGTCACGAATGGTTGTGGACATAGCAAAATGCTCAGCAAGTACTCCATAGAACTCAATAGCAATCTTATTGTCTGCGAATGAACGATAGTACTTCGCAAAAAGATCCTGGGTCGGGTCACCTTTCATAAAATGCAAATCCATTCCAAATTCCACATTACTCCCTGCTTCTACAATTCCCTTTTTTACCTCAGGAACCGGCAGGGCATTTGGCCCCATATAACCAGGCGAAATATGCAAATAACTTTGCCACCCCGGCATCCCTGGCTTCCAGCCGTGTAAGGTATTCCACCAGGTAAAGTCTTCCCCTGAGTAAGCCAGAAAGGGAATAATGCACAAAAGGAGCAGAATTATTTTTTTCATAGTTAATGATTCAGCGAATGATTATTAAGAATATCTTTCAGACTTAATTAGGAATTATATTGGACAAGTGAAATATCATCTTTGTCTATTCAAAAAACAGGAATTTTAATGGAATTACAATGATCTGACCATAGATATATTTCGTAAAACTATACTTTGCTTTACTTTTGATTGTACACAAACAATTATCCTTTTTGCTATGCCCTTTGAAACTAACCGTCTTCCACCCGACTTTTTCCTTCGTGATGTCCTGGATATCGCTCCTGATCTCTTGGGCAAATATCTGGTCCGTCGTTTTGAAGATGGCAGGATTGAAAGGTATCGTATTACCGAGACCGAAGCCTACCGCGGCATGGAAGATCTGGCCTGCCATGCCAGCAAGGGACGTACAACACGAACTGAAATCATGTTCCTTGAAGGAGGAACGGTTTACGTTTATCTCATTTATGGTATGTACTGGATGCTAAATCTGGTGACAGGAACTGAAGGTAATCCTTCGGCTGTGTTAATACGCGGTATCGAAGGCTTCCCCGGGCCGGGTCGTGTGGGGCGTAAACTTCATCTCGACCGCTCGTTTTATGGCGAAAGGCTGATTAACTCCAATCGTCTCTGGGTGGAAGATGCTGAACCGGTTGCCGAAATTCATACCTCAAAACGTATCGGCATCGATTATGCAGGGGAGTGGTGGGCCGATAAACCTTGGCGATTCTACATCTGATCTTAAAACTTCTTCAGCAAAAAATCCTCATTCAGCAGCAGAAATAATCCATAGCTATACGACAAATCCCTTGTATTTAAATCCATGTTTGAATCCACCTGGAAGGCTACCCGTGCACCTTTGGCAATATTCTTTTGCCAGAAGTATTTGGCCGAAAGCATCGAACGGTCGGGTTGGGTGAATGTCGGGAATTCGTCTGAACCTGACTGGTAAAGGAAACGCCCCTTTGGTGCCAGAAACTGAAAGGCATTCCAGTAGCTCACCGAAATCCTTGAGTTTTTTGTCTGCGCACTGGACTCAATCAGGTAAGCGTGGCCTTTACTGAATGGCAGTGTATTTGATTCTTTGGTGATGGCATCGTAGCCCAGCCAGTAACCGTTTAAATTAATCGTTTTAACCCGCTCACCAATATTCATAGCCATTTCCCATCCTGCCGAAAAGTTTGAGTGGGTCTGAACAGCAGGCCGGTCTCCTGTGGGGTTAATATTGATCTCTCCGCCATGGTGATAAAACAATACAGAAACCGGCAGTTTAATGGTCAGCTCAGAATTCTGTAAGGCCTCGTAATCACCCGTTAGTCCAAAGGTGAAATGCTCCTGGTAAGGGTCATTCTTCTGGATAAACTGTTCCCAGCTCACCCAGGTCTGTGCATGGAGCTTTTCTCCGGCATAAAGAAACTGCAACCCGCTTTCAGGCTTGTCGGTATAAATCCGTTCAGGCTCCCAAAGTTGTTCCAACAGTCCGTGCTGGTTGTTCTGATCCAGGTTGCCGGTAACTACCGAAAATTGATCCGTGAAACGATACCGTGCCGTGAACCATGGAATGGCATTGGAGAACTGATCCTTTCCGTTGTATTTAATCAGGTGTGCACCTGCTTCCAGGTAAAGTCCCTCAAAGGGAGAAAAGGTCAGTTTGGGCCTTAGCATGGCCCCCGTGAGCGTATAGCCCGAAACCAGGTTCCCCTTAAACTCGTTGTTCCAAAAGAATCCCAGGCTCTCGAACCTGAAATTCAGTTCACCCGTCTTAACATCGGCTGCTTCCTTGTATGATGAAGAAAAGCTCTGGATATCCTGGGCTTTCGTCTCTTCGGTCCACGCAAATACGATCAGCAACAGGCACGGAATAATTTTGTTCCACATAGAATATGTATTAACAATTTCGCTCACTGCTTTTTATTGCTCTTTTCTATTAACTAACGGTAAAAAGTCATTAGTCATTAGGAAAAACGACAAATTACAAATAACTATTTTCCCTCTTTCCATTTTCCATATTCCTTTTCCTGATAAGGTTAATAAGGTTTTGGGTCAGGGGTTGATCATTATGCGACTAAGGTTTAAAAACAAAAAATAAGGTATGCTTAAAAAATCAGATTATGCATCTATATTTTATCTCACCTACTCACTTTCCTAACATTGCCACCAAGGTACCAGAACACCAAGTTTCACGAAGCTTTCCTGTTACCCTTTATGCCGTCCCGATAGATATCGGGATCGGCACCCCCTAAAATTTGGGGATCCTGAAACAAGTTCAGGATGACGCTCCGATTTCCTTTTTTCTTTTTCCAAATGACTTATTCCTCTTTCTTCAGGATTATAAACTTGTCATACAAAAATAACAGAACTACCGCACTAAATGCCAGTGAACTGAAAATAATCCATATGGATTGAGGATGGTAGGTCGTCCAAAGAAAATCGGTTAATTGTTGAGGGTTGAAGTTCATTTGCCTGGCAGCCTCTTTGAAATAGTCGGTCTTGGTGAACGAAGCTCCAATGTCAGGAATGGTTAATCCTCGTTTCAGCACTTCAGCCTTCAGGAGAAAGAGTTTGTCGGCTACCTTTTCGTAAGGCACACCAGAGATAAAGCCGGCGATTTGGTGTCCCAAAGCGATCGGTAAAAACGAAGAACCCATATACAGTGCCTTCTTATCCGACGGAGCAATGCTGCCCACGTATTCCGTGTATTTTGGAGAACTGCCCATCTCGCCAAGACCAAAGATCAGTAATCCCAACAAGATCATCCATCCGTTCTGAAAGGCAAACATCATTCCCAGTCCTCCGGCCAATACCAATATGCCGCCCATCATGGCGTTAAGTGGCCTGAAGCGCATCACAAAAGCTGAGACTGCAATCTGGAACACGATGATAAAAAAAGCATCCATGCTGCCTAAGGTCAAGGCAACTGATCCCGGTGTAGAACCAATCAGCTCGGCTAACCAGGGAGAGAATGAATGAATTGAATTGTATAAATTGGTCGTGTTAACCCAATCGACCACAAAATTCGGGAACGAATAATACAACTGGTTGAAAGCCGACCAGAATAACGACATGATGAGCAGAAACATGGCATAACGCCAGTTGGTCAAGGTAAAATAGATATTACGTAGCGCTTGTTTTATCGTTTTCAGGACTCCCGAGGCACGTTCATCGCGGGGAGGATCCTTGAAAAACAGGAAGGTGACCAACAGGTTGATCATGATTGAGGCAATCGACATCATGAAAACAAAGTTCCAACCCTTGCCCAGCATAATACCTGCCATAAAAGGACCGATCCAGCCTCCTATATTCACGATCATGTAAAAGATGCCAAACCCTATGGAAGCCGTCTCAGGATTGGTCGTTTTCGAAATCATGGCCGAAACGATTGGCTTAAAGAATGCCCCTCCCACGCAAATCCAGATAAAGGAAAGAAAGACCATCCCGAAGCTCTCAAAATTCTGGATCATGAAGAATCCAGAAATATAGATCAGAAAAGCCAGAAACAACACCTTCTTGTACCCTACCCGATCGGCAATGGCACCGGTTATAATGGGAAGAAAATAGAGCAGCATGGAACCCGTTCCCATGATAATACCCTTTTGTTCGGGGGAAAAACCCATCGCACCCGTCTCTTTAGAGCCCACCAGGAACAATCCAAAACCCATGTAAAAACCATACCAGGCATAGCGTTCGAACAGTTCGATGAGATTGGAAATCCAGAATATACGGGGATATTGTTTGAACACCTGTAGTTTTGACATTGAATCTTATCTTTAAAATAAAGGTGCGAAAAGTAGTAAAAAAAGACTAGTATTTGCATTTTATTCAAACTGCACTTTCCTCGTCATCCTGAACTTGTTTCAGGACCCCCTTCTTTTTTCTCATTCCAAATTCCTGATCCTAAATCTGCCACCAAGACACCAAAACATAAAGTTCCACCAGGTATTTACTATCCCTTCCAGCACTCCTCTGAACACTGAAACTGAACACTTTTCTCTTTTCTTTATCCTGCTACCCCGACACCTGCGCCTCAATCCCCATTTCCTCTACCCGCTCAGCAATCAGCTGAAGTTCTTCAAGGTTAACCTTTTCCAGCCCTGTCGCCGGAGTATCGCGATCAATGGTATAAATCATTACCTGCGATGGCTTGATTTCAGCAATAAGTTTCAGCCATTCCGAAAGTTCTTCTTCTGTTGTATTGTCGATAATTTCTCCCTTGAACGATCCATGCAGAAACAGCGTCTGGATGATCACCTTCCCGTTAAACGACTTCAGGTTCTCCACCACCTCCTTCAGTTTGAAGTTTGAGGCCGGGCAATCGATTCTGCGGACGGTCTCTTCAAAGGCCGAATCCAGTTTCTGGATGTTGTCCTCCACCTTCAGCAGCGCCCTTATGACCGAAGGCTTGTGCAGCATGGTGGCATTGGATAACACTGCAATCTTTGCCCCGGGAGCCAACTGGTTGCGAAGTTCGATCGTATCGTCAATGATTCCTTCAAATTCAGGATGTAAGGTCGGCTCCCCGTTCCCGGCAAAGGTGATCACATCAGGCAGTTCATGACACAGGACCATTTCGGTAAGCTTCTCCTCCATCTGTTGCCTGACCTGTTGCCTCGATGGCAATACAGCCTTCTTTTCCCGCTTTTTGGGAGTCCATCCGCACTCACAGTAGATGCAATCGAACGAACACACCTTACTGTCTGTTGGCAACAGGTTCACTCCCAGCGAAACCCCAAGACGACGGCTCTTTACAGGCCCGAATATGATTTGATCAAATAGAAAAGTCATTGGTTATTGAATATTGATTATTGAATATTGGTCATTAGTCATTGCTCA
>Ga0302286_10003163_pt1 | contig 11165 bp, 12 predicted proteins | sample III_Fen_E2_3_FD_198765 | JGI IMG/M metagenome (GOLD analysis project Ga0302286, IMG submission 198765) | Peat permafrost microbial communities from Stordalen Mire near Abisko, Sweden - III_Fen_E2_3 | ecosystem: Environmental > Terrestrial > Soil > Wetlands > Permafrost | place: Sweden: Abisko...
GCTCTTCCAATCGTTTGGTGCGTAAAAGCTTTTCCAGCCGGTCAAAATCGGTATTTGAAATGGTTTCCATATTCATTAGTTTAATTCGGGTTTGTAGATGGATAGTTTTTTAGAAAGAAGTTTGGTTAGGGTGAAAAGGTGCGATTTTACAGTGCCTTCTGGGCAATTCATTATTTCAGCTATTTGCTTTATGCTCATTTCCTCCACAAAGCGCAGATTGAAAATGGTTTTCGCATCAATGTCCAGCTTGTCTAGCTCCAATTGCAATCGGTTGTTGAATAAATTCGTATCAAAGTTGCCGTCATTCATTTCGTATAATTCATTATTCACTGCCAGTATTTGCTTATGGTGTTCGGCATGTATTTGACGGCTTCGGTATTCGTTTTTAATCATATTATTGGCCAATGTATAAAACCAAGTGTTGAATTTCTTGCTACGATCAAAACTATCTGGTTTCTCAATGGTTTTCAAAAACAAATCGTGCAGCATATCCTTTGCTTTTTCCCTATCATTATTCAGCATTCGGAAGAAAAAGTTGAGCATCGGTTTGGAATAACGCTTGTACAACTCGTCAAACGCCGACTGCCCGCCTTGGGCGAGCAGCGACATTAGTTCTTCGTCGGACTTGGTACTGTAGTTTTTCTTAAACAACGCCATTGGCTTATTTCTCAAAATATTGTGTCCAATATTTACTTTTACCTCCAGTTTCAGCTATCGTTTTTGCTAATTCTTTAATTTCCTGAGCTTTTTTTGTTTCTCCGCTTGCCTGATAGTGTTCGCTAAGTTTAAGAAATACAGGAATATATCTATTATTCATGTCATTTATAGCTCCTTGTGCGTAACTATAATAAAAAGAATGTTTTAAGAAATCCAACATATACTTGTTCTCGACATTATTCCTAATTACAGCGATATTGTCGAATGGTTGCTCACTATATTTCAAAGACAAACCTACAAAGTACATTTTATCTTTAAAATCACGATATAGTTGGAAATCTGAATAAGTAGAAAAATATATTGGTCTGTTCTTTACTTTAGTAATCAAGTGATTCAGCACGTCTGATTCCGGGTCGTATATAGTATCATTCGGATTCCTTTTCTTAATTACCATCTGAGAAATGCCGTTTTCCTTAAAAACGTTTTCTCTATATGTATCATTACTTTGTGCTGTAGATAAATGCAACACTAAAACATCCGGTCTTAAATTTTGACTGTTTTGTAATACCCAGCTGGGATATTTGTCGTTATAACCGTTCACAATGAGAATTGCATTGGGTTCCAAAGATATTAAATTATTATAAGCTGTAATCAATAGTTCCTGTGGTATTTCGTTGCTCTCAAACCATTTTTTGCAAGTCAATTCCAAATTGGTTTTGTCGTTCCTGAACAGATAATAATCTATCAAAAAGGGTAAAAGTAATTGATTATATGGACTCAAAGCCTGAGCTTTCATAACATATTCGTCCATTGTTTCACTTTTATCAGAACCAACGGTTGCTTTTATATAATAGAGTTCAAAACTATTCGGAATGGCTTTCTCTGCAAGTTTCACAATTTCATCACATGATATCAGATAATTTCCTTCCATTTTATCCCCATAAACTTTGTGGAGAATATATCGTTCTATATTTCTTTTAGCAACAAACCAATATACCCAGGCCATTTTATCTTTCGTCCCTTTATCGATTTCTTGTTTCCAGGCCTTGGCTTGTTGTTTGTACCATTCTGAATTGTGCATCTGACGTTGAACAGAATATACCGGTTCTGGTTTTTGGGCAAAGCTCTGGAGCGAAAGAGCTGTAAACAACAACCCGAGAATAAGTTTCATTGAAGTTTTCATGTGACGGTAATTTTTTTAAATTGGCCATAATGACCGAACGTATGTTTGGTGCTGCATTTTATTTCAATAGCTTGTCAAGAATCGTTTTCACTTCTTCGTCGGTAGGATTTATTGCCAGAATAATCCCTTTTTTGTCCACTAGAAATGTACCACCTGCGACTAATTGTATATTGTATTTTTCCCAAATTCTACCTTTGTCCTTTAATTCAATTAGGTTTAGCCATGGGTATTTATCTTTCTTGGCTGCGGCCATTCCTATTGCTAATTCATTTTCACGAGCAATACCAACAATGGTAAAACCTTTGTCTTTGTAAGCCTCATATACAGGTATCATGGTTTTCGATATTCTTCGACAGGGGGCACACCAAGATGCCCAAAGATCAATTAATGCCACTTTGCCTTTGATCTGTTCAGAAAGTTTAACCGGTTTTCCATTAAAATCAGGTGCCGTAAAATCAATATACAAACCCCCAACCTTAAGAGATAAACCTTTCAATTTATTTTTTATTTGCTTGGTATATGGATGATTAGGATATTCCTTTGCATAAATTGAATAGTACATTTTGCTACATTTTGGAATATCTTCTTTAAAGTCTAAAATATCTTCTCGTAAAGCCTCTACAGCTTGAGACATTCTCATTTCAAGTAAACTTAAACTTACAATCGAAACATGCTCTTTAATATATTTGAGTTCCCATTTTCTAGCTTGATTATACTTTCCTGTAAGTGCTTTTTCCAAAGCCATAGTCTCAGGTGACAGAAATTCATCTTCCTTCATCTTGCTAAATATGTTTTGTAAACTATCCTTAATATGTTGATTTTTAATTTCTTTTATTTGTCTTTCTAAAGAAATGTATTTCACAGAATAGTATTTATTCTCTCTGGTGAGCTTACCTATTTTTTCCAATATGACATTAATTTGAAACAGCGAGTCTTTTGTGGCTTTGTATTGGTTATACTTCCTGTTAAGCACGCCTCCTTCAGCAATATCTTTATAATATTGATCTTCGGGGTAGAGTTTGCAAAAAACTGTACCCTGTTCAGAAAAGAAGGTCAGTGATTGAGAATACTCTTTGTAAAAATTCAATTCGTATACTTCTTGATTATCACAGTTTAATTCATATTCAAATTTTCCATTACGAATAGGAATATAAATACCTGAAGTAGTAGATGTATCACCCTGTTTAAGTAATACGAGCCGGCTGCTTTGAGGGCGACCAATCACTTCACCTTTAATAATACAATGTATTGCTGCAGTCGATTTTATTTTATAGGTTTTAATACCCAAGATTTGGAATTGATTGGAATCTTCGCCTCCTATAAAATCGAAAGAAGTTTCATTTATATCCAATGGCTGCATATACAGTTTAAATGAAATGTTACCGGACGCTGGCATAAAATTCTGTTTATCTATCTCGAAGCCTTCTGAACGAATGAATTTATAAATCTTACCTGATTTACCTTTCAAATAACTTTTTGAATTTAAGGTAAACCAATTATTAGGTTTTTCAAAACCATCACAATACAATACTGTTTCGGAATTTCTCAATTCCAATTTAGATATTTCAAGAATATTTGTATTAGCAGTTACAAACAGTGGACGATCAACAATTTTTGTTTGGGCAATGCCTGCCATACAAATCAGTAATAATCCAAGAGTGGATAAAAAATGCTTCTTTCTCATTCGGTTTTATTTTTTATAATATAGTATTTCCTAAACAGTTTGCTTTAAACTTAATCAGTTGTCGTTTTTTTTCTCAACTGTTTGATAAGTTATACACCCGGGTTGGGAAAACGTTCAAAATAAATTTCAAAGATACTGAATGTAGGTTAATTGCAGAACTTTCCTTTTGATTTAATCAATTCAATTTGAATGATTATCTTTGCACAAAATATCAGAATTTTATGGAAGAACCCCTGTTGAACGAAGCCAAGAAGCTTTACAACGAACCGATGCATACCTGCGAGCACATCCTGAATCAAACCATGGTGCGTATGTTTGGGTGCGGACGTTCGGTAAATGCCCACATCGAAAAGAAAAAAAGCAAGTGTGATTATATCCTCTCCGAAGCTCCCACCGATGAGCAAATTGCCGAAATTACCCGAAAAGTAAATGAGGTAATTGAACAGCATTTGCCTGTTTACGAGGAATTAATGAGTCGCGACGAAGCTGCTAAGATAGCCGATTTATCCAAACTTCCTGCCGATGCTTCGGATACCTTGCGCGTTATCCGGGTGGGCGATTACGATGCTTGTGCTTGTATTGGTCAGCATGTGGATAACACCTCCGAGCTGGGACATTTTGAGATAATCAGTCACGATTTCGAGAACGGACGTTGGCGGGTACGCTTCAAACTGGTTTAACGGGCGCCTATGTTCTGGAAAAAGTTATTAAAATTACTTCGCAACATTTTTATTATTGGGTTCGTTACCAGTATTGTATGGGTGTTGGTGGATTGGTTTACCCCGGTTTATCTCACACCCTTGATGGTTATACGTTCCGTGGAGTCGGTATTTAGTGGGAAAATGCCCAAGAATAGCAAAAAGTGGGTTTCTATCGACCAAATCTCACCCAATATGGTTCAGGCAGTGGTGGCGTCGGAGGATAATTTGTATCTGACCCATCACGGTTTTTCGTTTGATGCCATAACCAAAGCTTTTGAGCACAACCAGCAGGGCAAACGAATCAGGGGAGGAAGCACCATTTCGCAGCAAACATCCAAAAATGTTTTTCTTTTCCCGCATCGTTCGTATGTGCGCAAGGGATTGGAAGCCTATTTCACGGTATTGACCGAATTTGTATGGGGTAAGCGTCGCATTATGGAAGTGTACCTCAACGTGATTGAAATGGGCGATGGAATTTACGGTGTGGAAGCTGCCGCGCAGGAGCATTTCGGGGTGTCGGCCTCGCAACTGAACAGAAATCAGGCTGCTCTGATAGCTGCTTGTCTGCCAAATCCGCGTCGCTTCGATGCCGGACATCCCACGGGTTATATCCTCAGTCGCCGAAATCATATTTTGGGTATTATGGATAAAATAGGCCCGGTCAATTTTGATGCAAAACCCAAGCCTGCGAAAGCAATAAGAAGACACAGAAGGAAATGAATCGGGAAATAAACTACATGGACTGGGGGTTAACCGAGTACAACGAAGCTTGGACTAAGCAGGAAGAGTTGTTCAACAGCTCCATCGATAAGAAGAAAGATGGACTTGAAACCGGGAATTACCTCGTTTTTTGCGAACACCCTCATGTTTATACCTTGGGGAAAAGCGGTGACGAACACAATATGCTCCTGGATTACATTCAGCTTCAGGCGCGCGATGCCGTTTTTGTGCGAACCAATCGGGGAGGGGACATAACCTATCACGGACCGGGGCAGGTAGTGGGTTATCCCATTTTTGATTTAGCCAATTTTAACCTCGGTTTGAAGCAATACATTTATCAGATTGAAGAAGCCATTATTCATACCTTGGCACTTTACGATATCCCTTCAAGCCGATTAGAAGGAGCAACGGGCGTTTGGCTCGATGTAGGGCTACCCACCTGTCGTAAAATATGTGCCATTGGAGTTCGCAGCTCGCGGTATGTAACCATGCACGGCTTTGCCCTCAACGTTAATACTAACCTGAATTACTTCAGCTACATTAATCCCTGTGGGTTTGTGGATAAAGGCGTTACCTCCATGGAAAAAGAATTAGATGCTCCGGTAGATATGGAAGAATTGAAAGTGAATCTGAGAAGAAGTATTGAAGATATGTTCTGGAAATATGAGTCGTAAATAGTTTCAATACACATAAATATATAAAGGGTTTTCTAATCGCTCATGATATTTTATTTCCTTAGTTACTTGTGTAAAATAGAAGTAAAATAGTTATATTTGCAAATCACTTTAACGAGTAATGCCCGACTTAAACAAAACATATCTGTATCGCATGACCCATATTGAGAATGTGCCTCATATTCTTGAGCATGGAGTTACTCATGTGTCTTCAGCTTATACCAATAAAAGCTATAAAGCAATAGGCGATAACAGTATAATTAATACACGTAATAACTTTGATTTACCTAACGGGAAGAAACTAGGTGCTTACATTCCTTTTTACTTCGGTGCACGTATGCCTATGCTTTATGTGATTCAAAAAGGGTATAACAGCGTAGCTGTAACTCCAACGAAAGACATCGTCTATTGCATTAGTTCAGTGCAAAAAATAGTAGACCACAATTTACCTTTTGTGTTTACCAATGGACATGCAGTTGATGGATTGTCCGATTTTTATGAGCAAAAAGATTTACTCAATATAGATAAAATTCTTGATAAAAAGGCCATAGATGCAACCTATTGGCGCAAGGATGATGACCTCGACCTAAAGCGACGCAAAGAAGCTGAATTTTTGGTTGAAACAGACATACCAACAACCGCCATTATTGGCTGGGTAGTGTACAACGAAGAAGCGAAGAATCGTTTGCATGCGATGGGAGTACCCGAAAACAAAGTTTATGTAAAACCTACATGTTATTTCTGATAAATTATGATACAATTCATTGAAGGAAATTTGCTGGAAAGCAAAGCCGAAGCATTGGTAAATACCGTGAATACTGTTGGCGTAATGGGAAAAGGAATTGCATTGCAATTCAAAAACCAGTACCCCAATAACTACAAACTGTACGAAAAAGCCTGTAAAGCAAAAGAAGTACAGGTCGGAAAATTATTTGTAACCGAGGACTCTTCTTTGTTGGAAGGTAGGAAAATAATTATCAATTTTCCTACTAAAACCGATTGGCGAAAACCTTCGGAATATAGTTATATTGAAAGTGGTTTAAAAGAACTTGCACGCTTAATAACCGAGCAAGGTATAAAATCAGTGGCAGTTCCGCCACTTGGAGCCGGAAACGGTGGATTAGAATGGAATGTGGTAAAGAATATTATTGAGAAAAGTTTAACTGGATTGAATTGCGATATTCAGATATACGAACCCAATGCCATTATTCGTGAAGCAATGAAAAATGAACGTGTGAAACTTACTCCTGCTCGGGCTATGTTACTGTCTGTGCTGTATGATTTGGTACGCAACGGCGAGTTTGTTTCAGAGTTTGCTGCTGAAAAAACAGCCTATTTCTTACAACGATTTGGTGCAAAGGAACAATTTAAATTAGAGTTTCAACCCAATTTCTATGGTCCGTATTCCGGTAAAGTGAAGCATGTGTTATATTATCTTAACGGTAGCTACATTACTGGGTATAGCTCAAAAGACAAAAAACCTTTTGAAGAATTGGGTATTATGTTCGATGGAGAAAATGAAATTAAAAGTTATTTAGAGCAAACTGAAAATGTCTTTTTTAATGAAATAGCAAACAAAACAAAAACATTTCTGGCTGGATTTTATTCTTCATTTGGTTTAGAGCTATTATCGACGGTTGACTATATAATTTCCGAAAAAAATGTCAACACTATTGAAGAGGTAACACGTAATATTGAAAGTTGGAGCGACAGGAAAAAGAGTTTGTTTTCTAATCCAAGTTTTATTGATTTAGCTATAAAAAAATTAGAGAAAGCAACTTTTGTAGTCAATAGTTTATAGTTCGGAAACTCCATACTCCATACTCCATACTCCATACTCCATACTCCATACTCCATACTCCATACTCCATACTCCATACTCCATACTCCATACTCCATACTCCATACTCCTAACTCAAAACTAGAAACTCAAAACTACCCAACTCCCAATATCTTCGCACATCCTGCCCGTTTCACTTCGGCAATTTGTCCGGCAAAGCCCACGTTTCCAAATTCAATTCCTGCGCTAACAATTACGGTTACATTGTCCGAAAGACTGTTGGATAGTGATTCCAAGCTGACCTTCAGCTTTTGCTCGGCAATCTGATCGTTGGCCGAAAGCCAGTCGGTCATTGCCGAAGCACTGCAACCATTCAAATCAAATTGCGCCGGGAAATAACAACTTCCGTATTCCGAGGGCTCAAACTTCATATCCGATACCGTACCAATGCAAACAAGTAATCTGAAGTAAGGCAAACGCTGGATATTCAGCAAATCTGTTCCAGAATTAAACCGCGGAAAGGCAATCGAAGCCGTCAGGGTTTCGCGGTTAACGTCAACAATTGGGTTAATGCGCAATACGGCATTGAAAGCAAAATTGCGGTTTAGGTTGAAATTTTCAAGAGCCTGTTTATAAGCCGATAGCCGTAACAACCGTTCACCCACAATGTGTTCGGTGTCCAGTTTCATTAGGTTTTTTCCCATGCCGTTTAGCACCGGCGATACATTATAGTCTGCCAGTCGGTACGTTTCGCCCAGTGCTTTTTTTACGCTTTGCGAAAACTTGATACACCCCGACCATTCCTGCTGATGCGTCCGCAGTTCGGCAAATTCCTTTCCTTCCTTTATTCTTCGTGCGCTCGGACCGCCTTTGGTCCGCACAATCACTTTGTCCGTTCCGGCCAGGGTGTAGAACGATAAACCTTTTACACCGCCGGTCATTTGAATTACTCCTTTTGCTATGGCCATAATAGTTATAACTGATTAGTGGTTAGTAAATAAACTTTGTATTTTTTTATAAAAGCTACTATGGGTATTGGTAATTGAATCAAACCTCATAATATCTTAAAAGCAGAATGCTTTCACTCCCCCCGCCCTCTCCTTGTGAGAGGGCGGGGGGAGAGGTCAGAAAATCTGAATAATACATCCCATTTCCATCCGTCTTCCTTTCGACTTCTTATCGTTTTACAAAATATAAAATATTATTATAATACAAAAATATAACTGAAATATTATAATCTTAAATAATACTGTGATATATTTATGATATTACTGTAATAATACTGTGATATTACTGTAATATATACGATATCAAAGCGTAGATTGAACGAATCACCTGCGAATACAGCACGGGAAGGAAGCTTCATAATCAAAAGACCACTCAATATCTTTTCTTTTAAAATAATGCAACAAAGGGTTGGTGATGTTAAACATGTTTTTTATCTTTGGGGTGTGAAAAAAATGATATGTATAAATTGGGGCAATGAGTAGGAGTGGTGTACTAATGCTCATACAATTTTTATGATAATAGTTGTGAAAAAAATAAATAGACAGAAATGTATAACGACAATTATGAAACATGTTCCAGAACTTATGTCACGTTACGTATATATTGCGATCAATTGCAACCTGATGAAGTGACAGAATTTTTGGGTATTTTGCCCTCAAAAACTCAAATTAAAGGACAAAATAATCAATTGAGAATAAATAAACTTTATGAACGAAATGGATGGTTCTTGACCACCAAAGATATTTTGAGTTCTAAAGATTGTAGACGACATATTGATTATTTAGTTGACAAAATATTACCCATAAAAAGCAAATTACAATCATTAATCGATAGCGGGTCGAAAATAGATATAAGTTGTTTCTGGGAGTCAAAGAGCGGACAGGGCGGACCAACATTATCAAAACAGCAACTATTGAAACTCGCTGAACTTGGAGTTGAGTTATGGTTCGACATATATTAGCAAGTTTCAAATACTCAGTACGTAAAATATGAGAAAAATATACAAGATTCTTTTGATTTCAGTTTTACCGTTTATATTGGTTGTGACAATATGTTTTTATGTGCTTGCGCTAAAGACAGATAAGTTACCCTATAAAAACTTTTCAGACTTTTCGACAGGGAGTGGGTATATTTATACTAAGGTATCGTATTGTGATAGTGTACACTTAATTGTACTCCCGAATCGATACTTTTACGATTGTATTGAGAGTGAATTCTATCATGATAAATTCGATTTCTTTTATGTGGCAAAACTTAGTTTCTCGAATTTCACTGGTATTCCAATTCGAATAAATAAAGATGAGAATGACAATCTAAAATGTTACTTCACAGACTCTGATCTTATTTCGAAGTATAAAAATATTGATATTACGAGTGAAAATTATATTAAAGGGAATGTTTTTCAAGATTCTATAAAAGTTCCAGACAAAAGAGCAATAGTTTATTTATTATTGAAATCACAGAATAGAAATTGTCGTATCGATTGTGAAACAGGAACTATTGTGATAAATAAACCATAAGACGAGAATGAAAGCTGTGTGCTGGTAAAGACTTCATTCGTCTGCTTGCTGATTTACAATTGTTTATAATTGTCTGAATTCTATAAATTGAAGAATTCTTTAAATTCTGATTCAGACTGTTGAGGATGCGCTCTCAATCTGCTGAAATACAGATGCCATTGCCTCGGTTTATAGAAGGAAAAATGTATCATATATTTTATTTACACGATAAAGAATCTTAATATTAAAAATTATCTTATGAATTATTCTGTTTTATGCTTCAGGTCATTATTCCTGTCTGTTTTTGTTGCATTGTTGCTCTGTGTTTCACCGGTCTATGCGGTGGATGGAAAGAAATGGGATGGAAAAGCTTATCCGTTCAAATTGCTTGATCCGTCAAAGCCCAACAGTGAAAGTAATCCGTTTATCATCAATACTGCCGGGAAACTGGCGTATCTTTACACGCTCGCTAAAACACCGGATATGGTATCGTTCGGTGCCAAAAACGGACTGAACGGACTTCGATATATGTATAAGGATAATTTCGTGAAACTCACTGCCGACCTGGATATGAGCGGAGAACTTTACGAATTTGTCGCAATACCCGATACCTGGCTGAATTTCGACGGTGGTGGACATGTAATTGCTAACCTGCGCATCAGCGACAAGAAAACCGAACCTTTTATAGACGATGAGGAAGGTATTGCTGAAATCAGACTGGCTCTTTTTCAGGGTGTTGAGACTGTAAAAAATCTATCGGTAAGTGGGTCTACCATCACATACAATCGCGAATTTTATCCCTATAAAAATACAAAACGGATACTTACGGTTTATGCCGCTGCCATTGCAGTGGAACCCAATGTTATGGAAGGATGTTCGAGCAACGCTACTATTACGGTAAAAGGCGGCGGCGAGGCGTTGGTGGGTGGACTTGCTACGGAGTGTAAATACACGATGAGTAATTCGCATTTCTCAGGAAACATCATTGTAGAAGGTAATATTCTTGATGTAAAGAGTAAAAACAGACAATCAATCGCAAGACCGGGCAACTTAAAGGTTGGTGGTGTTTGCGCCGAAGCGGGTGGGGCTTATGCTCCAACCCTGCAACACGGAGGAATTTTTGGATGCTATAATACCGGAATTATTAGTGTCAAAGTTTCTGGCAACGAAATTCAAATTGGAGGAATTGTAGCAACTGTAGGAAGTCGTTGCGAGTGTGTGGACATCTATAACAGTGGAAAACTGAATGTTTTGGGTAC
>Ga0302286_10003168_pt1 | contig 11152 bp, 9 predicted proteins | sample III_Fen_E2_3_FD_198765 | JGI IMG/M metagenome (GOLD analysis project Ga0302286, IMG submission 198765) | Peat permafrost microbial communities from Stordalen Mire near Abisko, Sweden - III_Fen_E2_3 | ecosystem: Environmental > Terrestrial > Soil > Wetlands > Permafrost | place: Sweden: Abisko...
GTAACACATGATTTGAAGACGCCATTGAATTGCATGACTCTCATGGCTGAAGGGATGAAAATAGGGAAAGAATATGATGAAGTAGCGATATCTATGATTCTTGAAAATGCAAATCTGCTGATGTGCTTGATACAAGATATTTTGGATTATTCGTAGATAAAAAAGGGGAAATTACGGCTGCTAAGGATGACATTCACTCCAAATGAAGCAATCAACGAAGTCATGAGTCTTTTCTAAATGCAGGCTGACTAAAAAAACATCTAATTGATATCCTCTGTGGAGTAAAATTTCACTATGAACTCTGATAAAAATCGGATCAAGTAAATCCTTATAAATCTTGTTGGGAATGCACTGAAGTTCACGCAACAAGGATCTATTTCAATCACTTGTTAGATAGACCATCATAAAATAGCAACTTTCTTGGTGAGAGACACAGGTGTAGGGATGACAAATCAAATTAAATCCTAGCTTTTCAAGAAATTCAATACGTTTAACTAAAAAGGACTGAACAAAAATGGAATTGGACTTGGATTAACGATCTGCAAGCGCTTAGTAACGTTTCTAGGGCCATCTGATACTATCTAAGTTGAGTCAGAAGTTGCGAAAGGATCAGTGTTTTCATTCAAAGTTTTCTTGGATCTCACAGATATTCTCGACAGCAATAACAAATCGATATCTGAAGAATCAGATGATTTAGCAGAATAGGCTTCAAACAATAAATATTACGAGGAACAGCTGGAGAGGCATAAAAATCAAGCGAATAAATAAATAGCCGAACAGGAATTGAGTGGATATGAGAGAAGCAGGAGTATTTCGATTTCTGCAAATCTTCAATTTCAGAAATTAAACTACAAAGATAGTGAGTCAAATGAAATGCCTTCAAATCGTTCTCTCGACAAAGAAGAAGAGGAGAATAAAATTGAAGATTCCGAGATCGCTGTGAACTCACTTCCGCAGACTGTCATTCACTCCCATGCAGAATTTAGGAATTCATTTCCATAGTAAATTTCAAAAATCTCAATGACTTCCGATTTCACAACTACATCGTAACTCAAAACTATGTTGATTGTAGACGATTCTCCATTCAACATTGCAGCGTATAAGCTCATCCTCAAAAAATACAAGCCATTGTCAATCATCGAAGCTTACAATGGTAAAGATGCTTTTGAGAAATACCAGAAGACTTCCTTCTCTTGCATTCTCATGGATTATAACATGCCGATCATGAACGGAGACGAAGCGACTAGATTGATTAGGAAATTTGAAAAACTCAACAATCTGCCTGCTTGCAAGATAATCATCGTCTCTGGGTTTGACAATCACCGAAAGGAAATCAACAAAGCTATGTAATTTGGTGCAGACGATTTTTTGACTAAACCAGTGAATTTCAAGCTACTTTTTGAGAAACTCAATTAACTACTTGAATGAAGGAAATGTCATCCACTTGATGTTTACTACCTTTTTTAATTTATTTCAGAGCTGATGAGTCTCCAACTAAATGTATGATAAATAAGATTGCACTTGTATTAGTTGTATTTTGATGTCTTTAAATAGTGAAGATAGCAATAACAAAGATTTATCAGTTTTAAGAACAAATTTTTCATAGTTTTACAGAGGAAAACAAGTAATACATTATTATAAGAAATGAGTACTTCTCTCCTCCCCTCATAGATTTTTTTCGATCAACTCCATTTCCATAATTTCTTTTTATTTTTAATCCGCTACAGCTTTTTACTCTTATATTTACTCCTCTATGTGATTTTGAGCTTCCAAAGATTCTTCCTCATGCACTTAGTTATTATGATCCTTCTGATTTAATTCATAATGATCTGTTTATTGAAGTTGATCTTCTTCATGATATTCAGGAGAAATGCTATTTGAATTGATTGAATAATTCTATTATTATTGCTAAGGATAATAATATGATTCTGTTCTCTATTTTATGTTCCGTTTTTGCATGTAAGAAGGAAGTCTTCCAATATCTCCTGAAATATCATCTAATTTAAAAAATAATAAATATTCTACAATTATTAAAAATAACTTCATTTTAAAAATGCAAAGATAAATCTACATTATCCTGGACCTGGTTTGCCATCTCCAAGCGGTCCGAATCTCAATCCCGTTCCGATAAAAGCCTTGTTGGTTTTCTCTAGAGAATTAGGAACATATGATCCAGGTCCAACAGCTAATGTATTTCTGACTTAACTTGGTCTCTTACTTCTTCCTATCCTTATCGATGGAGGCTGCACTGTTGTTAGGAGCATGGATAAAGAGTACCTGTAGATTTATGATTATTTCAGATAAAATACAACAATAACCTAATTACTTTCTTGCAAAAATTAAAATAACTGAAATATTTTCAGAAATCGTTACTCTCCTGGCCCTGGTTTTTCATTACTTTCGTCTCTAGTTGAAGTTTATTATTTTTCAGATATTTTAAACGTTGGGGATCGCTTCTGTACCAACTAAGTGGTTTGCTCATCTACAAAATCACAACAATTATTTACAACATAAACAAAAGAGATTAATCAATTTTTCTCTCTTACATTATCCTGGTCCAGGAACCGAAACGCTCTTGATATCACGGAACCTTTGTGGCTGCTCATATTACTCAGCAATATCTCTTGTATATCCTAGAATTCTAGCTTCTTCGGCTTTTCTCTCAAAGTACCCTTTTTAAGCATAATCCGATGGCCCAGGATTCGGCACTTTCCTACTTTGTAGAGTGTCTTCTGCCTTTTTTCGTCTTCTTTCTTCTTCTTTTAGCCGCTCTTCGTTTCTATGTGGACTTCGACTAAATTATTTTTAGGCAGAATTTGGTGGTTTTCCAAATACATATCCTGATCTCTCCTCAAGGGGCAGTTTTTTGGGATCGTAGGCTTTTAAATGACAAAATAAATGAGCCATTTTCATATGGAAAACATCCTTTCTCTTTTCATTAACTCTAAGAATGTTACCTCCTGGTCCAGGATTATTAAACAAAACTGATGGTCTTGGCCTTTCAGCTGAACCCATAGAATACCTGCTTCCCTGAGGTCTGTCGTCTTTTAACTCAAATGATCCTTTTTTGAAAGTAAAATCAAACCAAACAAAGAATAAAATGAATTCACTCGCGTTAAAATCGTTTTATCACACATTAATTCATATAATCATACCAGGTCCAGGTGTGATTGAATCCATATAAGAATGTGATCTTAGTCCCTTTTGGAATGTGCAAGTTGGAGTTGTAGCTCTTGTGTACAGCGTAGTTATGTCATATTATCCGATTCCTGGCGAGTTATTGGTACAAGTTTTGAGTTTTTCCGCTAAAGTGAAGCCTTTATTCAACCTTTAGGCTATCAATAATAATCACTAATAAAATATAATAAACTCAATACTTATGCGAGAATTTCACTGCCTCTTTTTGTGATTCAGTTGGGCTACTGGCAAGAGAATTGGCTCTTGATCTTTTCTTGGATCTAATACACAGTTTTAAAGATATTTTAAGAACACATGAAAGAAAGCTAACATAATCTAAAAATATTGGTTTATTAATAGTAGGACCCTACCTAAAACTTGCAGTGAAAGAGCGATCAGTATCGCGAAAATAGTGATCTGGTCCAGGAGTATTAAGAGAATATGATTCAATGTATCGAAATGCGAATGGAAAGGAAGGGTCATTTTTGTGAACAATATCAATCTTCGGATGATATTGCGCAGGGCTCACAGAATCTGTTGCTGGGTCTTGATGCAGCCTTCCTTAGATTCTGATTCCTTTTGCCTTGGAGATATCCTGATAAGTATAGACACAGGATAAGTAAGTTTAAATACAATAAATCTATCTTACTTCTGGTTGATTTTCATATTCTCCAGGCCCTGGAAAGTATTAGCCACTTATCATCGAACTCCTTGGTCCATTTCCAATTCTAAACAACAATCCAAAAGAAATGGATGGATTTTTCAATGAATTTATCAGTTTTGACTTGGTATTACGATTGCATGCTTTAGGGTTGCTTGCTGGAAACATCATATATCGCAGAAGGTACATCTTTATTGCTGTTTATATACCATTTACCTATGATTTTACCCGTTCAAATCAGCACAACATCTTTTGATATATTCGAGTTTAGATTACTTCTTTATGAAGATGCCATAGAGAAAGCTCCTGAGAACGCTAATGTCTGCATTTCAGCTTCTAAGAATGTGAGTATGTGAGTGTTTTTTTCTCTCAGGAAAATCTTTTTCTTTTTTTTGGATGTGATTAATTACTTGATTTCTTGGCTGAGTTACAAAATGAATCTGTTGAAAAAACAAAGGAGTATTGCTGTAAGATAAGTAAATTAAACTCAAATCAGCTGCATAATATTAACCAACCGACTTTTCCTTCAAAAAAACAAACGAATCTAAGAGTTGAAACAAGAAAATTAATGTATTGATAAAATATTTACTCAAATTAGATTTTTCTAAGAAAGATAAATTGGTAAATATATTGACCATATTTATATTCAACAGCCCTATTTGCTTACTCCAAATCTGTCATAGATAGTTAAGCAAAATAGTTAAATATTCCATCTATTGTTTTTTCAAAACAAGATAATTAAGCTAGACACAAATAAAAAGTAACCTTTCAATTAAGTAACATAATCAAATCTATTATTCTGCCATTCCCTGAATGAGCCAAAGTGCCTCTTTCACCTAAAGAAAGATTATCCTCACAAACCCATTATTGACTACTGGATGCATGTACTGTTTAATATGTATCAATTCTAACATACATTTTCCCCTTTTTAACTTGCTGTTCCTATGGAATTTATCAGCTTTTCTTAATAAAAACAGGATATGGATAACTAAAATAAGAACAAAATGAATTAATAAGTAAACATGCAACATTGGAACACAATCTCCAAGAAACCAAAGACAATTAAGAATAATAGATTCTAACAATCAGCACATATTTGTTAGTTTCTTTTTCATTCTGGAGATAATTTGCTCTCCCAAACGAAATCTCTCTAGGATTATTAAAAAGTGATATTTTAGAGCTATTCTCATCTGAATAGCTTTATAGAAGTGCTTTATGTAATTGACAACGAGGAGGATTAGGATATTGGTAGTTATTGTTACTATTGTTATCTCAAAAGTGACGACTGTTGATTATTGTTATTTCCTGCATTTCCATTGTTTTGTAGGTAATTGCAGTGATATTTATTTTGGAATTCAGGGATGAGTCCAGCTGGTTTATGCGCACTTTAATGCACATTTTCGTTTTCTTGGAAGCTTGAATTCTTGTCTTTTTTCGAAACAGCAATCGCAGGTAATTAAGGTGGTTGTATTTTTTAATTCAAAGAGAGATGCGGTAGTGGTGGTTTGTTGATAGCATGAGAGACACTGCAATTATTCACGAAATGCTATTTTTATTCATTGTGATGTGAAATACTACTATTATTCTCTTTGTCGATGCTATTGTTATTATCCTCAGCAAATTCGATGAGATTATTCAGATGGATATTGAATGGTTAAACTGCATCAGCTGTCCCACCAGCTGTTTGTTCTTTAGGAGTGTTTACGAATGGACTGTCTGAGTAGCGCTTGATTTTATCAGCTGCACAATCTGCATCGAGATACAGAGGAGCAGGTAACTAGCAGAACATGCATCTGAACTTGAAACTATCTTTCTAGCTGTCTTTTGCTTCTAGAATGAAAGAACAAAAAATATTAGTCAACAATCTGGAATTTTGTGGTGACGTTACTGTTGTAAATATCTCTGAGACAGTAATGGCAGAGATAATGATCGCAGCAATCTGATTTCAAGATTTCTAATTGGTTTTTTTAGAATAAGAAAAATAAATGAAAGCGAACAAAGAGAGTTGTATAATTCTTACTATTGAAGTGTCTGAAACAAATCGGACAATCAAATAAAAAGTACGATTGGAACTCTTTGTCTTATGGTCGATTCTCCACAAACTGAGCAAAGAAAAAGGAATTATCAATAATCAGTTTAAGCTGTGAAATAACTTCCAAAATATTATTAACATTCAGATTAATTTTACATCAATTTCATGAATGGCATATCGAGTTTTCAGCTTGAAAAATTGATTTTCCATCGTGTAGAACTACTGATGTTAGGATTACTGCGGTGGTTATCTCCTTGCTGAGTTCATGCTTTAATGAGATTCTTCTAGCCTCTAGGATTGTTAAGAATACGCTTAAGATTGTTCGACTTCATGTATTACATCGTCAGCCTATCTCAAATTGCTGCTACTTGGATTCACTAAGCATAACAATAATATTCTTAAGTAAATTACTCACAAAAAGTTTATATTTCTTTTTTGGATTGCTTCTTTACCGTTGCTGAAGGCTCTTCTATGGAAAGATTGAGATTACAATCGGCTAACTTGTTATGACTATTATTGCAACTCCTAGAGTTATTATTGTTATTACTATTAGTATTGTTGTTGTTGTTGTTATTGTTGTTATTGTAGTGATTTGAGCATCTATAGACTAGGTGGCTCATATTGCTAACTTGCTTATCTGTGATGCTGCATTTAATTGGTTTTGATATTCACAATATGGTTCGATGGAAGACTAGAGAGCTGTGAGGTTGGTTGCTGTTTATGTTGGGCAGGGAGTTTGTGAGAAGACAAATGGCTTTAATTGTCTTCCTCGATATCTTATCCATGTTGATAATTGTTATGTTAATTGTCTTCATTAATTGCTGTTGGTCGCATTGCAATATTTGTCTGATTATGCGAATTTCTCTGGATTATTTCACTAGCAACGATTTAACGAGGAGAAAGGACATTACATTCTGGTTACTATGAAGGTGGAGAAGACCTTTTCTTGGTTGCTTTTGGACCGCAGCAAAACGCTTAGAAGAGAGACCATTGCTTTTTTTAGGATTCCTCTGATTTTTCCATGGATTGTTGTAATAATTTAACTATTTTTTACAAAGTTGTAGCTCAATCTTGAAAGGGATGAAAGGTAGAATGCAATATGTTTGAGTCTTTCTTTGCTGGCTGGAGTAATTATCAGTTGGAAATGTTGTAATTATTTTGTAGCCTGCAGAAGATGAGAGAAGCAGTAGTATGCCTTTGACCTGGAAAGATTGTTGTGTTGTTCTTTGGTTTTCTTTTTTGTTTTATGTTTGTGTATTTGTTTCGCTCTTGAAAAAGGCTTAGTTTTATTCACATAAATGATTAAGTGGGAGAATCGATTTCTTTCTGTTAGTTAATTTCAAAATTATCACTTGTTTTGAAACTTTTTTAAACGAATGCATTGAGAGCCTAAGATCCATAAGGAATCAATGTATAAGGAGTTTGAGATAACACAGTACTTAACGATCGGACTCAGGGATAAGTTTGTCAAATTGTGAACGTGGCTTATATTACCAATAATAAAGAGAACACATTGAGAACATTAGCATTGTTTTTGTCAGTTTGATTTGATGGAAATTATCTTAATGAAAACAATAAATTATTTGATATTTATTTTGCTTAATCATATTTTCAAAGTTTAGCTAAGATGACACATTATAATAAAATTCTACGTAATCTATATCAATAATTAGTTTTTTATTATTATAATCTGTAAACTCTCCTGTTGTTGCAGAATAAATGATTCCAACAACCTTAGAATTACTTGATTTAGGTTTCATAATTAAAAAGATGATGATGACCTCAAATTTATTAGATTTATTGAGTTGTATGTTAACAATAAAAACAAACTAATATTAATCTATTTGCTTTGTTTTCAAGGGGGGGATTATTTAATCAATACACAAGCTGATTGATTCCCAGTGAAAAAGCTTCCAAGTGACTATTCTTATCTAGCCTTCAGGAGTATCTATTATTCAGTACTTTTCATGAAAGCTTTTCGTCGCAAATGCAGCTCTTATTTCTCAGGAAAAAACAATGCTAAAAAGTCCTTTTGGAAGGAGGTAAAGATCTAGTGGATCTAATTTCTTGTCTTCAAATGAATGGAGAAACACAGCATATGAAATAGAAAGAGAACTTAAGGACTAATACAATAAATCTAAAGATCTTAGTTCTATCTCCGAAAGGTTAATAGTTTATCGCTTTCAAACTTATTTGAAGTTATTATGTATTTTAATTTCATCAACTTTAAGTTGTCTGGGGTGGGAATTGAAACGAAATATCTAACCAGTCTATTCTAAAAAGTGAACAAACCGTTCTCAGGGGATATTAATGCGCTTGAATAAGTAATTGTGTGTGCTTGAATGATCATTGAGTAGATGTGATAGCAGCTTAGGTTATCAAGAGAAAGATAAAAAAAGAGAGAGAGAATTCATATATGAAACATCAATTACTTGATAGAATAGATATTCAACAGGATTCAATGCAGAAGAAAAACGGGCATACGTTTGTGGCTGTTTGATTACTCAAATAAAGCGAAGAGCAAGAATGCAAAGAAATATGTTTGATAATTAATACTCTTAGAGAACTAAACTAAATCTTACCTCAAATCCAAGTAATTCAGGTAGCAGCCCATCTTGTGTGCTTCTACCCTTAAATTATTCACAGTAGCATAGCTCAAAGAGTTGAGAAGACAAACTGGGTTCAGACTGGAAGGGCATTATGGCTTATGAAGAATAGGCTATCCTCAAGAGACTCATGTGTCTGGAGAACTAATAATTCGATAAGAGCAATGTGGCAACCAAAAATGACCTTTCTCTATAATAAACTTAGTAACAACTAAAAAGTAATACCACAAAAGTACTCAAAGAAGAAAAAAGCAAGATTCTACTCAAGAGAAACATATTTTAGAATACTATTATCAACAAGAACGCAAGTATCTTCCTGATGAAACAGCAGGAACAGCTGATGAAGTACACAGATAATTACCAATCAAATCGACTAGAGCAAGAACCATTTGATGATCTGCTGATAACTCCTGAGGAGCGAAAGATCTACGATTAGCTGGATAAACTCGGTATACGCCTAGCTGATCCTGCTGAGCTGCAGTATAACTACTATCAAAAAATTAAAAACAATTTCTTCAGTCATGATGAAGCTCGTTCTGATAGATTTATCCCTTCCAAAGTAGAGGAAAGGAATTTCTAGAAATCCCCTATTGAAACTCACAGTGATTGTGAGGTTGCATCGAAAGGGCTAGACCTTAGGCTAGCGGAGAGTAAAATATTAGCTAAACGCTCAAGATTTAAGAATACTATTGTAAGGAATTGCAGCTCTGATTCCTCTGATGAGCGGTGATGATATTTATGCGAAATATTAATTAGAGCTGAAAATATAAAAACTTTTCGAAGCAAAATTTGGTTATTTTTTCTTTCTAAAGTTGTTGAAAGCGATATTAGGAGAATAATCAAGAGTTCTACGAATATGTTCCTCAAGGTTTTGATAGGAAATACTGAATAATCTAATTAGCAACAACAAAAAGGATCTATGAAGTGTTTGAATAGCCTATATTACTTTAGTTTACATTATCCTTTTTCTCCCATGGATTCAAAAGGCATTCTGCTCTATTAGAATCTATCTCTACCATTCCGCAATCAACTAACCCAAAAATTACACTAGCTCAATTAGATCGTTTAATTTATTACTGTTTTATTATCTACATATATAATGGAAACTACTTGTTTATTCTTTACTTTCCTATTTAATATAAACTCATTAAAACTAATTGTTTTGTAACATTATGGGAAAGATAAACTACAAACAAAGTGATAGTGTGTGCGCATAATAATATATTTCTTCAAAGAGAAAGAGAGTATTTATCTTATGAGATATATTATTCTGGGAATAAGGAGTGGTTAATATCAAATTCGATATTTTTTAATCGCAGCGAATGAGAGACACCCAAACCATCGCCAATCGAAATTATTAAAATCCACGGATACACTAAGATAATAATTCGGTGAATTTCAACTAATAAATAAGCATACGATACAGGAGAATGAAGTAAGAGACTAATGTAACAAATATTGGAGGATTTACAGAAATGACAAGGATGCTCAGAAGTGAGGAAGATAAATAAGGAAATGGTCATTTGTTGTAATAACAAAGCAGCTCAAAGGATATCTAGCCTCAGCAGAGCACCAAAGGAAATTCTCCTGAAATGAGGATCAGGTAGTACAGCTAGTAGCAAGTAGGAAATAGATAATCTCCTGCAGATCTGGAAGCGTTTCCTCGCTTGCCGTTGAAGCTTCACTAAGTGGTTTCTTTTGAAAATCTCCAGGCAGAAGAAGGAGGTGCATTAACAGGAAAGCAACAAGATGATTGTAAGAATCAAACTAGTTTGATTTGCTTGTCTTTTTTTAGAGTAAACTGTTTCCAACAGATGGTGCACATGAGAAAAAGATCGTTCGATTTTTAGAGAATGCAACGGCAACTAATACACCTGCAAAAGGTTTCGAGGATATGTGCGCACAAGCAACGGAATTGCAGAAATTATCAGATGAAAAAATTACAATTTTGTCTAGTGATATTGAGGGAGGGGCAAGTCCTGTGAGAAGAAGACTCGAGATACTTATGAAGAAAAAAGAAATCGATTTCAATTGCGAAGAAGATGTGAATGTAAAAGGAGTTTACGCTTGGGGAGGGGGGATGAGATGAATATTTCCTGTTTAACTAACTATCTATCTACCTGGGGACAGGAGCTGATTCGGATCACGAAGAAGAACTTCAAGACACATTTGGAGATGAACTACCTTCTGAAGCTGGCATATTGTTTCCCACTTCTTGAAGAGCAGATCAGACGCTTCAACAAGGAAGACATAAATCAAGAGATTTTCAGCTAGTTTCGATATTCCTAAATCCAACCAAACACTGTCATCTAATAAAACAGTAAGTTCTTTATTTGAACAACTTAGCAAAGGTGATATAAAAATCGATGGTAAGAAAAACCAATGAATAAATTAACTTTTAGATTGGTTCAATAATTGATTTTGCATCATCACCAACAAAAAACACTGATTATCAATAATTTTCGGTTATTTTCTAAACCTTCCATCTATCGATTTCAACTTCATTTCAAGATCTAAACTAGTTTCTTTTCCCCTTTATTAACCATTTTTATTTTTTGTAAGAGAACTCGTTTAGTATGATTCTAAAAGGGTCCTTGGTGGAAGTCACACCTCCGCATGTCTAGGAAGTACAAATGTAAATATTTTAGAACTAACAAAAGATCTTAAAATAGCAGC
>Ga0302286_10003170_pt1 | contig 11148 bp, 6 predicted proteins | sample III_Fen_E2_3_FD_198765 | JGI IMG/M metagenome (GOLD analysis project Ga0302286, IMG submission 198765) | Peat permafrost microbial communities from Stordalen Mire near Abisko, Sweden - III_Fen_E2_3 | ecosystem: Environmental > Terrestrial > Soil > Wetlands > Permafrost | place: Sweden: Abisko...
AGAAATCACGGATTGGAACTTCGACGCTATTCACGAAAAAGCTCATGAACAATGGAATACAGCATTGAGTAAAGTAAACGTAGAAGGAGGTTCTACCGATGAAAAAACAATTTTCTATACGGCTCTTTATCATACCATGATTGATCCGCGTATTTTTTCGGATATCGATGGTAAATATACCGGTGGCGACGGACAGATTCATCAAAGTCAGCAATTTACCAAAAGAACTATTTTCAGTGGCTGGGATGTATTCCGCAGTCAATTTCCTTTACAAACGATCATTAATCCGACGATGATTAGTGATATGATTAACTCATTGGTTTCTCTGGCTGATGAGAGTGGCCATGATTATCTGGAACGTTGGGAATTTCTGAATTCATATAGCGGTTGTATGATTGGCAACCCTGCTGTATCTGTAATTACAGACGCTTATGCTAAAGGAATCCGGAGTTTCGATACTGCAAAAGCCTATAAATATTGCCGCCAGACTGTTGAGAAATTCGGAAACGGCGAAAAAGGAAACGCCGGAGGAATCTCATTAACACTGGAATATGCTTATTTCGAGTGGTGTATGTCGCAGTTGGCTCATTTGATGAATAAACCAGACGACGAGAAAATCTATGCTAAACGATCCCAAAGTTATCAAAACATCTTTGATCCATCGGTCAATTGGTTTAGACAAAAAAATGCTGATGGTTCCTGGGGTAAATGGTCTGCCGAAAAGGGTAGGCTTGCTCAGGATTTTGGCTGTGTTGAAAGTAATCCATATCAGCAAGGATGGTTTGTACCCCATGATATTCCGGGAATGGTTAAACTAATGGGCGGAAACGAAAAAGTAGTCAAAGACCTTTCCGCTTTTTTCGAAAATGTTCCCCAAAACATGTTGTGGAACGATTATTACAATCATGCCAACGAACCGGTGCATCATGTTCCTTTTCTTTTCAACCGGTTGGGGACACCATGGCTTACTCAAAAATGGACACGAGAGATCTGTAAACGTGCTTACCACAACAGTGTCGAAGGTTTAGTTGGAAATGAAGATGTTGGACAAATGTCGGCCTGGTACATCTTGGCAGCTTCCGGATTACATCCGGTGTGCCCTGGAGATACCCGCTTCGAAATTACCAGTCCGGTATTCAAAAAAATTACCATTAAGCTTGATGCCAAATATGCTAAAGGCAAGACGTTTACCATTGAAGCCCGGAACAATTCCTCCGAAAACCGCTACATTCAAAGTGCTCAGCTTAATGGGAAACCCTATTCAAAGTGTCATTTAGAGTATTCCGACATTTGTAATGGTGGGGTATTGGTTTTAATCATGGGACCTCAGCCAAATACCAAATGGGGATTAGAATAAGAAGAATAAACAAAAACAAAAAATGAATAAAATTATTTACACCACCAGTTTCGTTTTACTTACAGCGACCATCGCAACTGCTCAATTAAATTCGCATCCGGAGTCTTATCAAATTGAACAGCAAGATATCCACCGGGCACAACAGATTATCACTACGCCCTTAAAATCCAAAGTAGTGATGCCGAATCCCAGTAAAGACGCTCAGTGGTATCCGAATGCCAGTCTCGGACTTTTCATGCACTGGGGAATTCATAGTGTTGCTGGTGCACAGCCTTCCTGGGATATGATTTCTAACTATAAATACGGCGGAAAAGTAGCTCCTCCGGATAAATACTATGCTTTAGCCGATCAATTTAACCCGGATTCCTACGATCCGGATAAATGGCTGAAAGCTGCTAAAGAAGCTGGCTTCACGTATGCTGTTCTAACAACCAAACATCACGACGGATATGCCTTATGGCCATCGAAATATGGAATTGGAACCAAACAGTATATGAATGGACGCGATTTGTTGAAACCCTATGTCGAAGCCTGTAGAAAAAACGGATTGAAAGTGGGGTTTTATTTTTCGCCACGCGACTGGCATTTCCCCGGATTAATGCAACCCAGCGAATTTGATGCCAACACCAGAAAAGATATACTTCCGATAACTGATACCGCTGCAAATTATAAAGCGTATGAACGTTTTCTGGGATTTGTTCTTGTTCAGATGGAAGAACTGTTAACTCGTTATGGAAAAATCGACTTGCTTTGGCTTGATGGCATGTATTTCAAAGGTGTTGATGAAATGCACACCGAACAGATTTATGCATGGATTCGTTCTTTACAACCCGGAATTGTAATCAACGACCGTTGGTCGAATATTGTCAACCCGGATGATCCAAACGGAAGTGGCGTTCGTATTGGTGATTTTACGACTCCTTTTGAATGTTCTAAACCCACCTATATTCCCTCGAAATGGTGGGAACATTGTGATATCTGGACCTGCGGTGGTGGCGGCTGGGGCTACGATAAAACCGGAACATTCAGACCTTTATCCTGGTTCTTCGAACGTCTGGTGGCCTGTCGATCTCTGGGAGGTAACTTTTTACCGAATGTAGGACCTGCCGCCAATGGAGAAATGCATCCTAATTTTTATAAGAATATCGAGGCATTGGCTGAATGGATGAAACATAGCAAAGAATCGGTAATTGATGCAGGCCTTACTCCCGGAGTGGAGCGAAGCAATGTAATGATTACCACACGTGGGAACAACTGGTATTTGCACCTTTTGCCCGAATTTAAACAGCAGGTTTCCGTTAAAACCGATAAATGCCCCAAATCGGTGATCCTGTTGCGAACCGGTGCTTCCATTCCCTTTATGTTTGTGGATGGATTTCTTAAACTCAACGTTTCTCAGGAACTCCGTACCGATATGGATGATGTGGTGAAACTAAAATTCTAAAAATAGAGATATGAAAATCAACGGAGTAAAATCAACAGGGTTGTTAGTGCTAGTCGTTGGAACACTGGTATGCTTATTTGTCAGACCTTCTTTAGCAGCTGACCAAATGCGCAAAGATCGTCCACATATCGTAAATATTGTGAATTTTATCCGTCAGTTGGAACCCCGATATCCCAAAGTAACTCAGGATGTGCTTTACCAAACGGTTGTTAGTCAGATTGAGCTGATGAACAAATACAAGCTTGGCGGTACATTTCTTTTGCAGTACGATGCTTTGATGGATTCCCGGTATCAGGAATTGTTAAAGAAACTTCCATCTTCCACATTCGAAGTGGGTGGCTGGTGGGAAATACCACAACCACTGGCAGAAAAAGCCGGACTGAAATGGAGAGGTCGTTATCCATGGGATTGGCACGCCAATGTTGGTTTTTCTGTAGGTTATACTCCGGAAGAACGTGAAAAACTGGTAGATGCGTACATGAACGATTTCAAACAAATCTATGGTTACTTTCCAAAATCGGTAGGTTCCTGGTATATCGATGAGCATACCCTAAACTACATGTACCAGAAATACGGGATTGTGGCTTCCTGTAACTGCCGTGACCAAATTGGTACCGATGGCTATACCTTATGGGGAGGTTATTGGAATCAGGCTTATTATCCCAGTAAACAGAATGCTTATATGCCCGCACAGACCGAAGCAAATCAAATTCCAGTTCCAATCTTCCGAATGCTGGGTAGCGATCATGTTCCGCAATACGATGCCAAATTAAAAATGAAACGTCAGGGAAATGTAACCATCGAACCGGTTTATAAATATAGCGGAGGTGATTCGATCTGGGTAAACTGGTATCTGAAAGAATTTGCTGACAATAAATGTATGGATTTTAACTATGTTCAGATTGGCCAGGAAAATTCGTTTACCTGGGAGAAAATGGAGGAGGGTTTGAAATATCAATTTCCGTTGATTGCCCAACTTCGTGACCAGAAAAAAGTTAAAGTGGAGACTCTGGCTCAGTCCGGAAAATGGTTCCGTTCTCATTACAAAACCACACCGGCGACAGCCGTCTGTGTAAAGAAAGACCTTCCGGGAAGTGATTGTAAAACCGTTTGGTTTGACAGCCGTTTTTACCGGGCTAATCTTCTTTGGGAACATAATGCATTCCGGATTACAGATATCCATTTATTTGATGAAAACCTGGCTTCCGATTATTTGACCAAGCCGGAGCCTACCGATAAGTTTCACTTGTACACCTTGCCATTTATTGACGGATATACTCCAACTGCTGATAAAATTGAAGGACTAAGATTAAAAGCTGTTGTGGATGGTAAAACGATAGATCTGGAAGGTTCTGATCCGATAATTGACGACGAAGAACCTGGAATTCTGACGGTTTCCTGGTCACTTAAAGCTATTCGTGGAAAATTTATCGTTCTGCTGAATGAACAAAAAATGAAGTTTGTTTTGGAGTCAAAGGCAAACGTTTTCTGGTTCTTAGAACTGGGACAAGCCAATAATGCTTCGGAACATTTAAAGACCATTTCGGCCAAAAAAGTTGACTGCCAGTTTAAGCAATCAAACTATACCGTAACGGCATTAGCTGGTTCATTTTCTCAAACTTCTTACCAAACTTTATTCCGGATTATTCCTGAAGACAACCAAATCACGCTGAATTTATCACGATCAAAATAGTTTAAGTCAGCCTTCTAATTCTCAATACACATGAAAAATCTGTCAAGACGAAACTTGTTAAAACTATCCGGAACTGCAGTTCTTGGATTAGGAGCTTTGCCGCTTACTGCTCAGGAATCTACGGAGGTCCACAAAAAGCTGAAAATATTGATCATCGGAGCTCATCCCGATGATCCGGAGACTGCCTGTGGCGGAATCATGTCGTTGTATGCAGCCGAAGGTCACGAAGTCGTTTCCGTATATTTAACCCGGGGAGAGGCCGGTATTCCGGGGAAAAGCTATCCGGAAGCTGCTGATATACGAACCAAAGAAGCATTGGAAGCATGCAAAATCATGAAATCAAGAGCCGTTTTTCTGAAACAAATTGATGGAAATTGTGAAATTACCGCATCCCGCTATACCGAAATGCTCCAGTTTATTCAGGCTGAAAAACCGGATAAAGTATTTACTCATTGGCCCGTTGACTCACACCGCGATCACCGTGTTTGCTCTATACTGGTATTCGATGCCTGGCAACAAATGAATAAATCGTTTGAACTGTACTATTTCGAAGTGGAATCGGGTGGACAAACACAAAATTTCGCTCCCAATATGTTCGTTGATATTAGTACGGTTATTGAGCAAAAACATGCTGCATGCAACTGTCATGTTAGTCAGGATATGAAAGAAGTTTACCGCGAATATCATGCTCATATGGAGAAATTCCGCGGATTACAGGCACAATGTCAATATGCCGAAGCTTTTATCCGCCACGATCAGACCAACATAAAATTACCTTAACATCTACCGGCCATGAAACGACCATTATTTACTGCTGTCTGTATTCTCATTGGCTGCATAAATCTGCCGCTTGGGGCAGCTACGCCCCTGAAATTGTGGTATAAGCAACCGGCCAAAGAGTGGACCGAAGCTTTACCTGTTGGGAACGGACGTATGGGTGCGATGGTCTTTGGAAAAACAGATACCGAACGTATTCAGCTAAATGAAGAAAGTCTTTGGGCCGGATCGCAGATGAATAATAACAATCCCAAAGCCAGCAAAAATTTAAAACAGGTTCAGCAACTCATTCTCGACAATAAAATCGACGAGGCCGGGAAACTGGCTCAAAAAACCATGCTGGGAACGCCTCCGAAAATTCGTTCGTATCAAACACTGGGCGATGTGTATCTTGATTTTGGTTCACGTGAAATTCAGAACTATCAACGCGAACTTGACCTCGAAACCGGAATTTGTAAAACCAGCTATGCCAGCAATGGGGTTAATTATACTGAACAAGTTATTGCATCAGCACCAGACAATGTGATTGTGGTGCATTTAAGTGCTTCTTCTGCAGAAAAACTGAATCTAAAAATCAGGTTGGAACGGGAACAGGATGCAGTAGTAAAAGCCGAGAGTAATAAACTGTCGATGACCGGACAAATTATTGATGCGCCGGATTCTTTGGCGGATCCTGCCGGTGCGCACATGCGTTTTGAAACTCAACTGGAAACCCTTTTAAAAGATGGAAAAATTACTGCCGAAGGTAATTCGCTGAAAGTAACAAACGCCACTGAAATAACTCTTTTTATTACTGCTGCTACTGATTACAACCTGAACATGCTAAATTTCGACCGGTCTATTTATCCCGCGACGGTTTGTTCTTCCATTCTGAAAAAAGCATCGAAAAACTCATATCAATCGCTTTTAAAAAAGCATCTTCAGGAATATCAACCAATTTTCAACCGGGTTTCATTGGATCTGGGAGAAAATAACCAGACCAAACTTCCAACAGACCAGCGGTTACAGAATGTCAAAGCTGGAATTAACGATCCTCAGCTTGTTAGTTTGTATTTTCAATATGGACGTTATTTGTTAATGTGCAGTTCGCGTTATCCGGGCGTTTTACCGGCCAACCTTCAGGGAATCTGGTGTAAGGATTTCAATGCTCCCTGGAACTCCGATTTCCATACCAATATTAACCTTCAGATGAATTACTGGCCTGCAGAAGTTTGTAACCTCTCCGAAACTGTGACTCCGCTGGTAAATTTGTTTATGCAACTTCAAAAACCAGGAGCTCAAACAGCACGTGAAACCTACAATTCCCGGGGATGGACCCTGAATCACCTGACCGATGTTTTCGGCCAAACTGGCGTTATGGATGGTTTGTGGGGCGTTTATCCCATGGGCGGTCCCTGGATGACTTTCCCTATTTACGAGCATTACGCTTTTACCGGCGATAGAAATTACCTGAAAAACGAAGCGTATCCGCTGATAAAAGGATCAGCACGTTTTGTACTTGATTTTCTAATTCGAGACTCGAAAGGACAACTGGTAACTGCGCCTTCCAATTCACCTGAAAACCGATACATCTTACCGGGAACCACTCAAAAATTTACCTTGACTTATGCTTCAACTATGGATATTGAAATTATCCGCGAGCTTTTTCAAAACTGCATTCAGTCAGCAAAGGTGCTTAATACCGACCAGGCTTTCTGCGATTCGTTGAAAAAAGCAATGAATGAATTACCTCCGCTTAAAATTTCACAGCGTACCGGTGGTGGTATTCAGGAATGGATTGAAGACTATGAAGAAACAGATCCTGGTCACCGGCATATCTCTCATTTGCTGGGATTGCACCCGGGATCCCAAATTACTGAATCAACTCCTGAATTGTTTAACGCCGCCAAACAAACCATTGCAAACCGTTTAAAAAACGGGGGAGGACATACCGGATGGAGCAGAGCCTGGATTATTAACTTCTATGCACGACTGAAAGATGGTGAAAGTGCCTACCAGCATATCAACCTGTTATTTTCCAAATCAACTTTGCCAAACCTTTTTGATAACCATCCGCCGTTTCAAATCGATGGTAATTTTGGAGGAGCAGCCGGAATTGCCGAAATGTTATTACAATCCCACAATCAATGTGTCGATTTATTGCCGGCATTACCTCAGGCATGGAAAGACGGAAGTGTGAACGGCTTAAAAGCCCGTGGTGGTTTCGAAGTCAGCATAGAATGGAAAAACGGAAAGCTTTATGCTGCCCGGATTCGTTCCTTATTAGGTAATCCGCTTAAAATAAGAGGGAATGGGAAATCCGTTGAGTTCAAAACAAAAGCAGGAGAAGTTATTGCACTGAATGAAAAACTGGAAAGAAAATAACGAAGTTTCTTTTTTATATTCGACCCATTAATTCGGACTACTAGTTATAATTCCAAATGGTAATGATCTGTATGAAAAAACAAACGTTCGCGCTACTTGCTTTCGGTCTCTTGTTCTCGGTTAAATCAATCGGAACTACTCCAACTCAGAACCCCTCACCGGATAAAAAATCGGTGTATAAAAATGCGTCGTATCCGGTCGATAAACGAGTCGATGATTTAGTAAAAAGGATGACTATTCAGGAAAAAATAGGACAACTTTCCTGTTTACTGGGTTGGGACATGTACTCCAAATCGGATAAGGATATAACCGTATCAGAACAATTTAAGAAAGTTGTACAGGAACAACAGATCGGAATGCTTTGGGCTACTTTACGGGCAGATCCATGGACCAGAAAAACACTTAAAAACGGCTTGACACCAGAGCAGGCAGCCCTTGCAACCAATGCGCTGCAAAAATATGTCATGGAAAATACAAGGCTTGGAATTCCTTTGTTTCTGGCCGAAGAATGCGCCCATGGTCACATGGCTATTGGGACTACGGTTTTTCCAACGTCCATCGGACAGAGCAGTACCTGGGATCCGGCATTAATTCAGGAAATGGCTAAAACTATTGCTGCCGAAACCCGTGCTCAGGGTGCTCATATTGGTTATGGGCCAATCCTTGATTTAGCAAGAGATCCACGCTGGTCACGCGTGGAAGAAACTTACGGAGAAGATCCGTATTTAAACGGACAGATGGGTATCGCTGTGGTTAAAGGTTTTCAGGGAAACCGACTGAACAGCGGCGATAATATAATTTCCACACTGAAACACTTTATTGCCTATGGAATCTCAGAAGGTGGCCATAATGGCGGAAGTGTCAACCTTGGAAATCGGGAACTGTATCAGGAATTTCTTCCACCATTTCGCGATGCGGTAAATGCCGGAGCTTTATCCATCATGACCGCCTATAATTCGGTTGATGGAGTTCCATGTACTTCCAATGCTTATCTTTTGAAGGAAGTCGTTGAGAAAGGATGGGGCTTTAAGGGTTTCTGGGTGTCAGATTTAAGTGCAATTGCCGGATTACGCTCTGCTGAACGTGTTGCCGAAACCCCTGTTGATGCAGCAGCACAGGCTATAAATGCAGGTGTTAATGTTGATCTGAGTGGTGCCGATTATGGAAAAAATCTGATGGATGCCTATAAACAAGGTCTGGTTAAAATGGAAGATATTGATCGCTCGGTCCGCAAGGTATTGACGCTGAAATTTGCAATGGGATTGTTTGATAATCCTTATGTGATTCCATCGGCAGTAAAAGTTCGAACCGAAGCTAATATTTTCCAGGCACGAAAAGTTGCCCGGGAATCCATCGTGCTGCTGAAAAATGAAAAAGAGGTTTTACCGTTAAAAAAAGATATCAAACGCATTGCGGTTATTGGTCCAAATGCGGATAATCAGTACAATCAACTTGGAGACTACACCGCTCCACAGGAAGAAAGTAACGTGGTTACCGTACTGGAAGGAATCAAAGCCAAGATCAGTGGAAATTGTGAAATAACCTATGTAAAAGGTTGTGCAGTTCGGGATACCAGTAAAACATCAATTCAGGAAGCTGTTGCTGCTGCCCGGAATGCCGATGTTGCTGTTCTCGTGTTGGGCGGTTCCAGCGCCCGCGATTTCAAAACCGATTACGAAGCCACAGGTGCAGCCTCAGTCTCAGCTACCTCAAAAGATGAACATGTCAGCGACATGGAATGCGGGGAAGGGTATGACCGTTCTACCATCGGATTATTAGGAAAACAGACTGAATTACTTAAACAGGTTGCGGCCACCGGAACGCCGGTTGTTGTTGTACTGATTGAAGGTCGCCCGTTAAACTTAAACGGCATGGAGTCGAAAGCCACCTCCATTCTTACCGCCTGGTATCCGGGTCAGGAAGGTGGAAACGCCATTGCCGACGTTCTCTTTGGTGATTACAATCCGGCAGGAAGGCTTCCAATAACAATGCCCAAATCGGTTGGTCAGCTGCCAATGTATTACAACTACAAAAGTCCGGCACACCACGATTATGTCGAAGTCGATTCGAAACCTCTTTTTTGCTTCGGACATGGCTTAAGCTATACTCGTTTTGAATACAGCCAAATTCAGGTAAACACGTCCGACCTTAATAAAGATGTGAAGGTGACCGTCTCATTTGAGCTGAAAAATGCCGGGTCCAGGGATGGGGAAGAAGTGGTACAGTTATATCTGCGCGATCAGATTGCCTCTGTAGTAACACCCGAAAAACAGCTAAAACGGTTTCAACGCATATTCCTGAAAAGCGGAGAAAAGAAAACCATCACGTTTGAATTGGGGAAAGAAGATTTCGCACTTTATAATGCAGCCTTACAACGAATCGTTGAACCAGGTAATTTTTCACTGATGGTTGGGGCCTCTTCCGAAGATATCCGTTTAAATACGAGTGTACAGATTAAAAAAGAAATACTAATACCCGTTAAATGAATTTTGCAATAAGGAATAAAACCATGAACCTAAACCTACCAACTTTTTCTAAATTATTATTTTCACTGGCAATTGTAATGATGTCCTTTCAGGCTCGTTCACAATCCTCTGTGCAGCGGATCTATCTTTCCCCGATGGGGAAAGATTCCAACTCCGGAACAAAAGAACAACCTATGGCGAGCCTATCTGCAGCGATTTCCAAAATACCGGAACTAAAAAAAGCTCAGAGCAATACTACTCCGATTGAAATAATCGTTGGCGATGGCAGCTACTATATGAACGAACCGCTGGTTCTTACTCCGGAGATTTCAGGAACCACCAGTGCTCCGGTTGTTTTTAAAGCAGCAGAAGGAGCAAAACCTGTTTTTTATGGTGGCAAACCAATCAAAGGATTTGAGCAGGTATCAGCAACCTTGTGGCGAACAAAAATTTCAGAAGTGGCAGAATTAGGCTGGTATTTCGAACAACTGTATGTGAATGGAAACCGCGTGGTCCGTGCCAAATCACCGAACAAAGGATTTTATTTCCTGAAAGCTGTCTCCGAAACTGTTTTAGATAAAGGGAAAGGACGTACCGCCGACCTTGCAGCACAGAAATACAAGCTCTTTCAGGACGGAATCCAAAACATGGCATCTTTTACTGAATCTGATTTTGGCGATGCCACATTAACCTTATACCACAAGTGGGACAATACACGTAAACGAATTGCTGCTTTTGATCAGGATTCAGCGTCGATTAGTACCATTGGCAATGGAATAAAACCATGGAACAAACCCGATGCAAAAACACGTTATATACTCGAAAATTTCAAGGCTGCTCTGGATACCTGCGGCGAATGGTATCTCGATCGTTCAGGTTATTTATACTACATGCCCAAATCCGGAGAAACAATTGAAAACACTTCTTTTATCGCTCCGGTAACCAGCCAGTTCGTCGTTCTCCGGGGAGAGGTACAAAGTGGGAAAAAGGTTGAAAATATTCGTTTTGAAAATCTGTCATTTCAGGTTTCGGGATAGAAATTACCAAC
>Ga0302286_10003172_pt1 | contig 11143 bp, 11 predicted proteins | sample III_Fen_E2_3_FD_198765 | JGI IMG/M metagenome (GOLD analysis project Ga0302286, IMG submission 198765) | Peat permafrost microbial communities from Stordalen Mire near Abisko, Sweden - III_Fen_E2_3 | ecosystem: Environmental > Terrestrial > Soil > Wetlands > Permafrost | place: Sweden: Abisko...
GCGATGTAGCTGTCGGTAATTCCGGCAATTGTTTCAATCCATTATCTTCGATGTGTGTCAATACACAATATTTACCACCTTGCTTTTTTTCATCAGAGTTGACATACTTACAAAGACCGTCCTGAGTACCTGTTGTGCTAAAGTAGGCTAAAGGTTTGTGTTTGTTTTCAGGAAGATAAATGTTCCAGTTGGCCGGAGCATAACAAGCTACAGCACGAAGATCACTCTGAAATTCTAATGATAACGAGTAGGTAAACATGGCACCAAAGCTAAAGCCGCAGCAAAATATGCGAGAGGTGTCGATGCTCAGTTTATCTTTAAACAGTTTAAGCATATCGGAAAAGAAGATATGATCTTTGTCATCACTTCCACGCCAGGGAGTTTGGTCGGTGTATCCCTGAGGTGCAACGAAAATAACAGGAACATTATCTTTTTCGGCATAGGTTTTAAGACCATAATAATTATTATCAACCATTGTTTTCATACTTCCCCCCATCATGTGCATGGTAAAAATCAAACGGTAAGTTTTGCTTTTGTCGTAGTTTTTGGGGATATCAATGGTATATTGGCGTTCAAGTCCTGCACTGGTAACGGTATACATCCCGCTCTTAAAATCTCCAAGGTCTTTACCGTGACCGACACTGGGAGTTGGGGCGTTTTTCAACTTATGGGCAACTTCTACTGAAATACCTGATTGTGCATTGCACGCAAAAAATGAAGCTAAAAGGAAAAAGATGGCAATTGTTTTTCTCATTGTTGACTATTTTTAAATGATTTCTGGTTATGTATTATTACTTTCTATACATTAGACAACTGATGTTGACATAAGTTTAATCCGCTACCTTTATTTGGAATGGAAACGGGTTAAGCTGCATATTTTATACAAGTGACAACTATTTTCTATCCTAAATTTTGATGTATTCGGCGGTGTTTATTTCATTATGAATTTATGCGAGCCTTTGCGCGGCATCTTTCCATTTTTCACAAGGCAAAGATACAACTATTTCTGTTTGAGTGTATACCAAAACCAGTTTATATAGAGGTTGTCATGCCCTGTTTTTCTGATAAGCCCATGGTGCCGCGGGTCTGTTACCAGTGACAAACAAAACGAAAAAAAGCAATGCAATTATCGATACATTCGATAATTGCATTGCTTTGTTATATATGAAGCGACAAGTCATGCATTGTCTCAACCTTTTTCTTAATAATATCCAAATAAACAAGTATATTTGTAATCTATACCTGCATCTAACAACTATCGCCTTCGTTAGCGCGAGTAATTCTAAAATTTGAAACACGATGAAAAACATGAATGACTCCAAATTTAATATTGCAGTACTGATTGACGGTGACAATGCGCAAGCAAAACTCATTAAAGAAATCATTGAAGAAGTTTCGAAATATGGGAAAGCCACCATTCGGCGAATATATGGCGACTGGACAATGCAGCAGATGAACAGTTGGAAAGAAATCATTAATCAGTACTCTATAAATCCAATACAGAAGTTCTCCTATACAACGGGTAAGAATTCAACCGATAGTTCGCTTATTATCGATGCTATGGATATATTGCACGGTAGAAGTGTGGATGGTTTCTGCATCGTTTCCAGCGATAGTGATTATACCGGACTTGCCAAAAGAATAAGAGAAGAAGGACTTTTTGTTATGGGTATTGGCAGAAGAACAACTCCCATTGCCTTTGTGAATTCGTGCGAGATATTTACGTTTACCGAAAATTTACTTCGGGAAACTGAACTGATCGAAGAAAAAGCAGACGGAAAGAAAGACGTAAAAAAGGTGGAAACTCATGACGCAAAGCCTAAAAAAGCGTCTCCAAAAATTGTGGCGAAACCGGAAGTTGTGGTTGAACCAAAAGAGCTTTTACCAAAGCTCGATATAAATATTATCGACAAAGCTTTTGAAATATCCACAAATGAGGAAGACGAGGCGTACATTGCCAATGTAGGTTCTTCGCTTAGAAAGATTGACCCCAGCTTTGACTCCAGAACCTATGGCTTTAGAACCCTGACTCAACTGTTCAGGAGCATAGACAAATATACTATTGTAAAGAATGAAGTAAACGGACTAAATCATCCGCTGGTAAAACTAAAGTAATCATGGCTGTGCTGGGTAGCGAATCCCTTGTCCTGGCGGATATATAACCATTACTTACTTGCACAAACGCGCGGGCTGGTCGGTGGGAACCAACGGTCAGCGTAGCTAATTTCTTTTAATCCCACCTCTTTGTATTCTTAGAATTTGTAATCCGTTCTTTCGGATTGTAAAAAAAGCTCCTGTTGAGCGTTGCGTGGAAATGCTATACCAAACTCTGAGTACAGAGTTATCAATGTAAAAAATTAAAAATTATATTATATGAATCGTCGTTTTTCAAGTCTATTATTTATTTTACTTATAGTGGTCATTTGCCAGTCCTGCAAAACTAATAAACCAAAAGAGGCCGCTCTTCCTCAAAAGCAATATGTGTATCTTACTTTTGATGACGGACCTTTGAACGGTAGTCAAAATATTGATAGTATTATTTTGGCAGAGAAGATAAAAATTAGTGTGTTTTTGATTGGTTCGGAAGTAGCTGCCGACAGAGAAATGGCGACCTATTATAAGTACTACGAAGAGAATCCGTATATCGAGGAGTACAATCATAGTTTTACACATGGCAACAATCAATATAAAGTGTTCTACGGCAATCCACATAAAGCAACCGAGGATTTCCTGAAGAATCAGGATTTTCTGAAAATTCAGTTTAAAATCATACGCATGCCAGCTTGCAATACCTGGCGTTTTAATCATAAGAAACAAGATGATTGTGAAATTAATGCGGTGGCTACCGCCGACAGTCTGGCTGCAAGAGGATTTAAGGTTTTTGGTTGGGATGTAGAGTGGCAGCATCATGCAGAAGACGGTACTCCGGTACAAAGCGTTGATGAAATGTACCGTCAAATTATGCAACAGCTGAATTCGGGTAAAACATTCACGAAAAACAATATCGTTATCCTGTTGCACGATGAAATGTTTCAACGAGGTTGGGAAGAAAGTGACCTGAAACAATTAATTGACCGTCTGCGAAAAGATAAAAATATCGTTTTCGAACAACTGAGGTTTTATCCTCAGAACTAATAACAGTCCGGTTTTCAACCCTTGCTCCCGCAGATATATAACCATTACTTACTTGCACAAAGGTGCGGACTGGTCGGTGGGAACCAGTCAGAATCATTATGCAAACAATAAGATAGATATATCCGGAGGGACGGAGTAAATAAAATTTTAACTCACTCATACTTGATTCATGAAGAAATCATTACACATTCTACGCTATCTGTTTATTATGCGATACGTAAAGAATCATCCTTATTGTAGTAGAAAAGAAATAATTGAATATATAAAAAGACAATTCTCGGAACGTGGTAATGACAAAAAACTTGGACTTTCCGAAAGAACTCTAACCAGAGACTTTGTTGAAATCCGGGGTACATTTGGACTTAGCATTGAATTTAATCATACAAACAAAGGTTACAGTATCCCTCAAGATGAACAACAAGATCCAATAGTTGACCAACTAATGGAAAATCTTGAGTTGTTACATATCGGAATTGATGGTGGATTGCCAGATTTTGTTCAACCAGAAAAAAGACGCTCGCGTGGTACGGAATATTTATTGCCTTTAAAAAATGCTATAGCACAAAACAAAGCAGTTAAGTTCAACTATAAGAAATTTTTTCCTAATGTAACTGAAGCTAAATCTGTGCAACCATATATGCTCAAAGAAAGTCGAGGAAGATGGTATTTGTTAGGGTTGGATAGTAAAAAAGAACCTAAATCGTATGGTTTAGACCGGATGAACGAGTTGGAGATATTAGATAAAAGGTGTAGGAGAAATAGTGAAATTGACTGGAACGAAATGTATAAATATAGTTTTGCTATGTTTACTAATAAACCCGTTGAAAAGGTAGTATTATCGTTTGCCGAACGTGATGGAAATTACATAGAAGCAATGCCCATTCATTTGTCTCAGATAATTACACGTGAAAACGACCGAGTGATAGTAACGCTTACTATCCGAATAACTCTCGACTTTATAATGGAACTTATGTCCCGCAGTTGGTCGGTAGAAGTAATCGCCCCTTTGAGTCTCCGACAAAAGCTGCATGAGATATACAAAGAGGCGATGGAGAGGAATGGATAATTAAATCTGATACATTTTGAAATACAACTTAACAGCCTTTTTTAAAGAAGCATAGCCAGTTATTACTCTACCACCAATTTTAATTTTAGGCTCTACATTGTCTCTTTCGTTCTTTGTAGTATAGTTTAATTCTTGAATGAGCCACTCTTCGCCACATTCGTCCATAATTTTATCCAAATCACCATAATACTTTTCTACTCTTAGGCAACATGAAATCGTTGTGCTTATAATATGTTCTGGATAAGTTTTATTGGCTCTTAGCCAATCTTTAAAATGTTCTATTTGCATAATATTATGATTTTATTAGGATAACAATACGTTCCATTTATAAGAATTTATCTTTTCTTTTACTTCTGGACAAAATTCAATCTGACCTTCAACTTCTTGAATTACTTTTCCATAGTTATTACCTACATCTGACATTAAACTTGTAATAGCCCCAGCTGGATTTTTGGAAATCTCTAGATCTTGAATCTTGGCTATAAGTTCTTCTTTGCATATATTTTCATTGTCTAGTACTAGGGCAATGATTTTATGAACATTTAGATATGGTTTAGCCGACCATAATTCAAGTTTATAATTAATGTCTTTTATTACGCCTGGTTTTGACGGAATTGTTACGTTTTCCAACGGTTGTTCTTTCAAGTAACCGGAAAACTCGCGTTTGTTTTCTTCAACTTTTTGGTAGATTGATTCATATTGAAATTTCACAAAATCATGAAGGCTTATTATGTTTTTAAGTTTCTCTAATTTCTCGAAATAGCCAGAGATTGTTTGAAATTCCTTTATTTTTGCAATCCTTTCTCGTCTTATATCAATATCCAAATCTCCGAGGATACTTGTATTATTCGTTAAAAAATCCTCAAATGTTTTATTGGATTTTGCGGCGTTTGCCTCTCTAGTTGCAGGAATTAAATTTCCATAGAGATGTAGTCCGCACTCTTGACGATTGTGAGCAATTAGATGGTCTATTACAGTCTTCTTTTCAGATAATTTTATACCTGTATATGCACATCTTTTGTCAAAGTATTTGAGCGTTTTTTTCCAATCATGTTCTTTGAATCCGCCTAGTTCCTCACTCATATCACACAGTAAATTTCTAACAAAAATATTGGCTGCATCAGCAGGAAATGTTCGTTTCATTGAGTTCTTGTTTTCCATATTTTCTATAATATATTCTTATGTTCTAGTCTTATCCATTTTTTTATTAGTGTAAAGTTAATACATTATATCTACAAAGCTTAGTTTTTTTATTCAAACTTAGTATTCACTATAGAATTCTTTCATATTACTTGTTTTACTCCCTAAACTGAGCGAAGATTTATAATCTATGTTTACAAACAGGCTAAAATAAATTTTAGCTCAGCCGCACGTTCCACTAGGCATGCCCACATATAACTTACTCTCACATCTTCGGTGCTAATTGTAGAGATGAATTTATCGTACTGCTTAAACAGACTTTCATCCCATACTATTGCAGGATTATTTATCAGTCTACCCCAGTCCCAACGCTTTTTGTACTTTTCTATAATTTCCGGTGTGAAATCTATATTGTCATTTTCGGATAGTACTTCAAAGTCGAGTTTATTATCATATAGGTCGAGTACTTTCTTTCGAAATGCACATTGAGCCACACTTGGAGTTTCGAAGGTTGCTAAACACTCTGTAAAGATCTTCCAGTTTATTTTGTCTATATGTTCATTCACAAAATTCTCACTCCATGTAAATCGACTGTTGGAACTTAATGTATCCCAATGAATAAATTCGGCATATCCTGTCAGATGATTGTTGTTTATGTTTGTTCCCTGGCAAATAACTTTCCAATCGAGCTTGTCTTTGTAGCGTTTAAGAAGTAAATCAAACTCGGAGCGATTGAAATACTGCACATCCGCAATAATATAAGATAATGCGTGCCAATCCCATTTATCTTCATACTGTTTGATGAAAGCAGTTGACCAAGGCAATGAATTATTGAATGATAAAGCTTTCCAATCTAAGTCAGCTTTATTGCTTTCAATAAATTCGTCAGTCCAACTATTTTCTTCTTTTTCGGAAATCATTGTCCATGATTCATTCGTTCTTACATGTGTAAATAGTTCGTAAGCGGACTGTTTAATTTCTTTGGGTTTCTCTGTTGTTTTCATTGTAGTATATTTTATTGGTTTGTTTGTAGAATAGTTTGGTATGAATTTTTAAGTAGAGAGATGATTGGCTTTTAATAGCTATCAAATAGTCAGACCATATTTAAGCAATTCATTCTTCATTAATAGATATACTAAATGAGAACTTCTTAACTCATCGGTAGATACTGCTTCGCTAATGTAGCAATCATACTTTTCAAACATTTCCAGATTCCACTCAATCCTGAAGTTGTTGATTAACTCATGCCAATTCCATTTATCTTTGTACTTCTCAATAATATCGGGGGTAAACATTAAGTCATAATTGTCTGATAGTAGAAACAAATCCAATTTGTCACCATAAAATTGCAATATCTTGTTTCTAAATGCATCTTGTCTGGAATCTAAACTACCATCAAATGAATTCTCTGAAAATACTTGCCAGTTTATTTGCGTTGAATGTGCTTCTATAAACTGTCGATTCCATATCAGGTTATGATTAGCCGATATAGCATCCCAATTAATAAATTCTACATATTTTATCAAGAACTCTTCATCGATTTGTCGTTCTTTGCAAAGGATTTTCCAATCCAATTTGTCTGCATAATTTACCCATACATAGCTTACAAATTTCAATGTAGTATCAGAACTTTTCTTTTCCATTCTTAGAATAACTGTTGTAATTCCACTCCAATTCCATTTGTCTACATATAGATCTATTAAGGCTTTGCACCAAGGGAGTTCATAATTATACGACAAAGACTTCCAATGCATTTGTTCAGCATGTTTAGCAATAAATTCCAGCGTCCATTCCCAGTTTTCAGATTCTGAGAGTTTTCTAAACAACAGATCATTTTTGTCCTCTAAAAATTGGTTGTAAGCTGTAGGATTACATAATTCTTTGGACTTTGGTTTTGGTTCTTCTCTAAACATCGGTTCAATTCCAAATAGTAACCAATCAGGGCTAACCTTTGGAAAAGCTAATAAAACTCTTTCGACAAGCTCTAATGATGGTTCGTTGTGTTCAACTAGCACATTGGCAAGAATGGATTTATCTAGACCAATTTTCTTGGCAAAATTGGTCCGCTTATCATTTTTAAAAGCATCTTTTAGTACACCATTACCTACTAAACTGCCAATTCTTAATCTGAAATTCAATAAATTCATGTGTTTTCTTTTGTGGGTTATTACTATTTTCTATACTTTACATATATCCAAAAAATTCACGAATTATAAACAAAACAAGAATTATTTTCATGAAGTTAATTATTATTAACTCAATAAAGACTCTTAAGGTATGCTTCGACTCTTTTAAGCGTAAAAGTAGACGTAGCTAAAGACAAAACATGTCCAACTGAAATTGATTATTGATATTTTTGTAATTTCTTAGTCTAAAAAAACAGAAAGCGAATAATTCAGAAAACTGAATTATCCGCTTTTGTTTTTATTACTATTCACAGAACACTCTTATTGAGCGTATGCGCTATTCTTTTAATTCTAATAAAAGGCTATTCAGCTGGAAGGAAGATAGAAAAAACGGCTCCAATTCCAGATCTCCCTTCAGCGAAAATAAATCCGGAATGGTTCTCTACAATCTTCTTACATATAGAAAGACCAATACCTGTGCCCGGGTATTCGTCCAAGGTATGCAAACGTTTAAAAATAGTGAATATTTGTTCCGCATATTGCTGTTCAAACCCCAATCCGTTATCAGATACCGTTATTTTATAATAGATATCGTTCGGAGCCATATTCAAAATCGGGTAGGCTTTAGCAGTAACTTTTTCGCAATTAATTTTGAGAATCTTCTCGCCACTCTGTTTACTGTATTTTAATGAATTACTAATCAAATTTTGAAATAACTGTTGTATCTGAAAAGGAATTACTTTCAAAACAGGCAATTGAACAGATTCTATACGCATCCTTTTTTCATCAATTTCTTCAGATAATTCGTGCAGGGTATTTCTAAGTAGCAGGTTTAAATCACTCACCTCAAAAATTTTATCCGTTTTGTTCGTTCGCGAAAACAAAAGCAAATCATCAATTAGTTTTCGCATTCTGGCAACTGAGGTCAGGATTCGTTCAAAGTGTTTTTTCCCTATATCAGACATACCTGAGATCTCCCTTTCTCCAATCAGCGAAATAAATGTTTGTATCTTTCGAAGCGGTTCCTGCAAATCGTGACTTGCTATTTGATTAAAAGAAGCGAGTTCCTTATTACTTAGTTCTAATTCGTGATTTCTTTCCTGCAAAGTCAAATTGCTCAAATGCTCATGTGTGACGTCTTGTACTACACCAATGTGTGTACTGTGGTCAACGTTTTCAATAAACTTGCCGACCGATCTGAAAAAACGTTCTTCTCCATCCTTGCGGATAACTCTGTAGAACCGAGTGTATGTGTCGTGCTTTTTAATCAAATCAGCTATTCCATTTGTTACAATATGTCTATCATCAGGATGAACAAATTCCAAATAATTCTCAATTGTTGGTTCAAACGATTTGGGTTCACAGCCCAACAATCGATATAAATTATCAGAATAAATTAGTTTATCTGTTTTTAAATTCCACAACGACATGCAAAATTCCCCTATTACCTCGGCGTGTTTTATCGATTCTGTGGAGATTAATAATTCTTCATTCGAATTCCTCAATACAATTAAGTCCTTATTTATTCTAACAAATGAAAGAATAAGGACTAGCAATGTGAATAAGAATAATATTAATGTTATAAAAGGAGCAAATGATATTTCATGTTCATATATCTGTTGATGATTGTTAAAGTTAGCAGTTTCCAAATAGACCATATGCACAATCTTTGAATGTATATCATTCATTAATTCTTGTCCCTTAAGCATATTTGTATCTAACAATTCATTCGTATCGGAACCGGCAATTACTGCCAATGAATTTGCCAGACGCTTAAAACGCAAATCGATCAATTTTCGAAGTTCTTCAATATTTTGCTGAAGATCAAGTTGATCTGCCGCCAGAAATTTTAATACAACAAGCGATTTAGTGACTTTACTACGACCATTAAAATAGGGGGTGAGAAAACTACTATCTCGTGTTATTATGTAGCCACGTTGTCCGGTTTCTGCATCTTTTACGTAAGACTGAATCTGTTCGAGCTGAATCTGAATTTTATAAGAATGAGACAGCAATTCTGCCGATGCTTCAAGTGAATTCGCATGTTTGTAAGAAATGCTGGAGATGAAGAGTAACACAAACAGTGATATTATAAATATACTCCTCAGAAAAATAGAATACTTGTTCATTCCAATGTGTATTGATTATAAACTTAGCAAAAAGCTATCTCTATTTAGCCCTGAGGTTTGATAGTGCCAGTTTACTGTGACAACCTCTTCCAATAATTTTTTAAGTGTAGTAAAATCATGAGGTTTTTTGATATAAACATTTGCACCATTAACAAATGTATCTTCAATGTCCTGTTCTGAAGCCGAGGTTGAATAAATTGCTATTGCGATGTCTCTTAAATGGTCCATTTTTTTGATTTCCAGCAGACATTCCATTCCCGATTTAAGTGGCATATTTAGGTCAAGGAAAAGTATATGAGGTAATTTATTTTTATTTTGGGCAAGGTAATTCATTAATTCAACTCCATCATTCACTGTTTTGACAATTGTTTTTATTCGTATAGATTCAAAAGCTTCTTTAAAAAAAAGGCGGTCGTCCTCATCGTCATCTGCGAGTAAAATATATATTGGATCATTTTGCATTGCAGTAGTTTTTAGAATTAATTATTATTTGATTAATACATTAACTTATTGGATCAATATCTTGCTCTTTAATCTGAGCCTGTCGTCTCTTTGCGATAATCCGTTGGAAAGATCTGGGTGAAAGACCTGTTACTTTTTTGAATTGACTACTGAAATGTGCTAAGCTACTATAGTTTAATCTCCAGGAAATCTCAGAGCAGTTTAATTTTGAATTTATCATTAATTGCTTTGCGCGTTCTATCTTTTGCAGTTGAGTGAAATTTTCGATTGAAGTATAGGTAGTGCTTGAAAATAAATTTGAAAGGTAACTATATTTGTATTCAAGTTTGTCTGCTAAATAGATAGGAATGCTAGAAGTAACGGGTAGCTTTTCATCCATATAAACCATTTCAATTATTGCATCCTTTATCTTTTGGATAAGGATACTTTTTCCGCTATCTATAATTTCTATCCCATATTTACTCATCTGTAAAGTAAGCTCTTTCAACTTGTCGTTAGAAACTGGTTCTTCGATTTCAACTTCACCATTACTTCTCAGTAAATAGTTTAATCGCAATTTATCCAAATGTTCTTGCAGCAATTTCTTACCAACAATATTGATATCAATCTGAATACTAAATCTCATTCTAATATAGTTAAAGAAACTGTAGGTTAGTAAATTTATTCAAATATCATAATTAATTACAACGTATGCAAATTGATTTTTGTTTAGTTTGATTCTAAATAACAATTCGTAAAACTGATGAAGTCTTGATTATAGAATTTCCTATGCAATAACTATTTTTATTCATAAAAAACACACCTAAGATCCCACTTCTTTGATTAGCATTGAAGTGTATCTTCGCTAGCTGAGTTTTCCAAACCGCGATACCCATAAAAAAAGAAAGCGAATAATTCAGAAACCTGAATTATTCGCTTTGCTTTTAAGAGAGAAGAAAGGACCGTTTACAAATCGATTTAGATTTGTACTACTAAGTATTTAGATACGCTCCAGAATTTTGAAGGATTAGTAATTTCAATAGTAACGGTCTTATCGGCACCAATCACCAGGCTATAACTGCTTTGTGGGTGCAACGAAAGGATTT
>Ga0302286_10003174_pt1 | contig 11143 bp, 12 predicted proteins | sample III_Fen_E2_3_FD_198765 | JGI IMG/M metagenome (GOLD analysis project Ga0302286, IMG submission 198765) | Peat permafrost microbial communities from Stordalen Mire near Abisko, Sweden - III_Fen_E2_3 | ecosystem: Environmental > Terrestrial > Soil > Wetlands > Permafrost | place: Sweden: Abisko...
AAAAACAAGGAGCTTACACCTTCATGTAACCTCCTTATTTTTTTAGTTTGTCGGGATGACAAGATTCGAACTTGCGACCACCGGTCCCCCAGACCGGTACTCTAAACCGGACTGAGCTACATCCCGCTCACTTGTTTAGTAGCACAAAAGTATAAAAAAAAGTTATTTTGGAAAAACAGGAACACACTTTTTTATCAAAAAAAGTTTTAAAAGTACCGGATTACATTAATGGACTGAATAACCGGGCAAAGGATTCTTTGAGTTTTTGCCTGCGTTTTCTGTTCGACCAGTCTTCAGGGCTTAATTCATCGCAATTTTCAGCATCATTGAGGAACAATTCTTTCAACCGGACAGCAGTTTTATTCTCATAAATAAAGGCGTTTGCCTCGAAATTCTGAACAAAGCTTCGTTCGTCCAGATTGCACGATCCGACAATAGAAATTAAATCGTCAATAACAATGGCTTTGCTGTGCAAAAAGCCCTTATTATACCTGAACACCCTTACTCCGGCTTCGAGTGCCGGTTCCAGGTAGCTACAGGTACTTGCATCCGTCAATCGTGAATCGGACCTGGCAGGGATCATTAACCTGACATCCACCCCACTAAGTGCAGCCATTTGCAGGCAGGTGGCGATCACATCAGTGGGCATAAAATAGGGCGAATGGATATAAATGTATTTTGTAGCCGAATTGATGGCAGAAGCAATGCCCTGCATGATGGCTTCCCAGTCGGAATCAGGACCGCTATTGACCAGCTGAACCAGGTTAAGTTCGTATTTTATTGGCTCCGGAAAGTATTGAGGTCCCTCGATTAACTTCCGGTCCACAAAAAACCAGTCCACCATAAACAGAAGTTGAAGTCCGTGAACGATCGATCCTTCCATCCGGACAAAAGTATCCCGCCATTGACCCAACGAATTGCCGAACAGATACCGGTCGGCAACATTTAAACCGCCTGTGAAACCTACTTTTCCATCAACAATAATCAGTTTACGGTGATTTCTGAAGTTTATTTTACTGCTTCGGGAGATACGCCATCTAAAAGGTAAAAACGGACGAATGTACACTCCGGCATCCTTGAGCGAGTTCAGGTATTTCTTTGACAGATCAAAACTGCCCCAATAATCGTAGATCATCCGTACCCTGACGCCTTCAATGGCTTTTTGAATAAGGAGTTCACGCAACTGATTGGAGATCTTGTCATCATCGAAGATAAAGAATTCGATATGGATATGGTCTTTTGCACTTTGAATTGCTTCAAATAATGCTTTAAAGGTACTTTCTCCATCCGCAAGCACCTCTATTTTATTAAATGCATATCCTGCAGATTCACTGTTTTTGTAAAGCAATTTGATCAGATTCAACTGATTCTCATTCATCAGTGTAGTATCGAGCTTGTTGATATCAAAGGAAGCAACAGGCCGGTCGATGACCTGCCGGATACTCTTTTTGGAGATAATCTTTTTCTTGCGGTAGTCCTGTCCGAGCAACAGATAGAAAAACATTCCGATCACAGGTATAAATAATAAGACCAATACCCAGGACAGTGATTTTGCCGGATTACGATTTTCCAGAAGCAATACCGAAATGGTACTGATCAGCGTATAGGCATAAAGAGCCAGGATAACTACTGTAATCAGGTGATTCATTGATAGGTTGAAGTTAGATTAGGTTTTTAAAGAACAGCCATTCATGGCCCTCAAACGTTTGATGTGAAACAGGTTGCAGTGATAATAAAGGTGCTTTCACCCCTGTTAATACCCGTTGGGGCGACACTTCAATATTGGCTTCATCCCACAATCCTGCTTCTATGAAACTGCTTAATATACTGGCACCGCCTTCCACAAGCACAGAATGAATATTCCGTTTAAAGAGTTCGTTTAAAATGGTTTTAAGACAGTAATCATCAAAATTTATTTTTACAAATTCCAGCCGGTGTTTATTGATACGGTCTTTTTCGGTAAAAACGAATGTCTGGATACTCCCATCCATTAGATTGAAATTATCCGGAATACGTCCCTGGCGGTCAATGGCTATACGGACAGGCGATTTCCCCGACCAGTTACGGACTGTCAGGGATGGATTATCCAGCAGAACCGTGTTGGCACCCACCAGGATAGACTGGTTTTCGGAGCGCATTTTGTGTGTAAGCTGTTTGGTGATGTTGTTGGAAATCTGCAGAGGTGGTTCTGTCTGATCCGTACGGATCCTGTCAATAAAACCATCCTGTGTCTGAGCCCATTTAAGCAAAACATACGGGCGTTTTTTTTCCTGGAAAATAAAAAAGCGTTTATTCAACTCCCGGCATTCTTCTTCCTTAATACCCACAATCACTTCTATTCCGGCATTTCGAAGTATTTCGACTCCTCTGCCCGACACTTTCGGATTGGGATCAAAGGTCCCGATGACTACCCGTGGAATCCCGCATGAAACAATCAGATCGGCACAGGGAGGTGTTTTGCCATAATACGAACAAGGCTCCAGGCTGACATACAGGGTAGCCCGCTTTAGTAATTCACGGTTCTTCACGGAATTAATGGCATTCGGTTCGGCATGATCTTCACCAAAACGTTGGTGAAACCCTTCGCCGATAATGATGTCATCGCACACCAACACTGCCCCCACCATGGGATTCGGAGCCACATGACCTCCCGCCAGACGGGCTATTTGAAGGCAACGGGACATATACACCGTAGTGTCTTGTATAGGGGGAAGCTGAGAGTTAGTATCTTTTTGTAGTATTGCCATATTATTTTCTTTATCCCCTTTTTGGGGGTTAGGAGGCTTTTTTTATATCTTTGCACCATGCAAAAAGCGCTGCTTCATATTCAGTCGGAACTCACCGGCCTTTATCCTGAAACGGAAATCAGAAATTTCAGTTATCTGATCATTGAAAAGCTGACAGGATTTTCACGCACTGAAGTTTACGTTAACAAAAATACACTTTTTTCTGTTGAACAACAGCATGAAATTGAAAGTTTTATCGAAAAACTAAAGAAATATGTTCCAATTCAGTACATTTTAGGGGAAACAGAGTTCTACGGACTCCCTTTTTATGTGAATGAGTCGGTATTAATTCCCCGTCCTGAGACCGAAGAACTGGTGGACTGGATCAGGAAGGAGAATGACAGGAGCGAAGAATATCATCTTCTGGATATCGGTACCGGCAGCGGGTGCATTGCCATCGCCCTGAAGTCTGAATTTAAAAATTCATCGGTGGATGCCTTTGATATTTCGGTTGAGGCACTCGAAACTGCCCGGCGAAATGCAACGCTTAATAACGTGGTTATAAATTTTTCAGAAATCGATATACTCAACACAACTGATTTTCCAACAAAATGGGAGATTATAGTCAGCAACCCTCCTTATATTGCTGAAAACGAAAAGGACGGGATGTTGCCCAATGTATTGGATTATGAACCGCACCTGGCCTTGTTTGTTCCGGATAATGATCCTTTGCTGTTCTACCGCACCATCGCACTCTTTGCACAAAAGCATTTAAAAACCAACGGGAAACTTTATTTTGAGATTAACCGGGAAGCCGGGCTGCCATGCGTCAATTTACTCACTGAAATGGGTTACAGGGATGTGGAACTGAGAAAGGATATTTCAGGAAATGACAGAATGGTGAAAGCAGTTCTTAGTAGGTAGTTGGTAGTCGGAAGAAAGAAATGAGAGGTGAGGAATGAGGAAAGAGTCGGGAGTCGGTAGTTGGGAGTCGGTAGGCTAGGAAGGTAGAAGGTAGTCGGGAGGTGGGGGTAAAGTAAAGATTTTGAAGTTGTTTCAGCAGTTAAGTTGTTATTCTCCGACAAATAAAATAATTAGATGAATGACTTTCGTAAGAATGTTATCTATTGAGATTACTGAATTGAACGGATTTTATTATTTTTGTGTGCCATTTAAAGTTATTTCAAAAATTCACATATGACAAAAATAAATAACGAAAATGAATATGAAGTTTTATGTGCCAGAATCGCAGAACTTCTTAAAACAGTTGACAATGATACTCCTGTTACAGATAAAAATTTTATTGAATTAAATATACTTTCAAATTTAGTAGCAGATTATGAAGAAGAACATTACCCTGTTTCAACTCCAACTTTGACAGAAACTATTAAACTTCGAATGTACGAGATGAAACTAACCCAACTCAAACTCTCGGAACTATTAAGTATCAGTCCATCACGTGTCAGTGAATATTTATCCGGTAAAAGTGAGCCAACTTTAAAGGTAGCCCGTGAAATCAGCAAAAAATTAAATATTGATGCGAACATCGTTTTAGGGATTTAATTCATTAAAAATTATACTTCTCTTTAATTTTCAACTTTGTTCTTTTTCTTTTATCTTGGTTCTATTGTCCTGGATCCTGTATCTTGTTTCTTTTGTCTATTGCGTACTATTTGTGCCCTCTATTGTGCCCTATTTTGATTACTGAATTTCTTTCTTTTGTCTTTGTTCTTTGATCTTTTGTCTTTAATCTTGGTTCTTGGTTCTTTTGTCTTTGTTCTTTGATCTTTTGTCCTTAATCTTGGTTCTTGGTTCTTGGTTCTAATGTCTTTGTTCTATTGTCTATTTACCTAATCCCTTATCATGTTTAAACTGCATAAAAACCATCCGTGGGTTCACTATTTACTTTTGTTGTTTGGTATTCTGTGCATATCGTGGTCGGCTATTCTTGTAAAGATAGCCAATATCAGCGGGTTCGGTTCAGGGTTTTACAGGCTGCTGATTGGAACAATTGCCATTATCCCCGTATGGCTGTATTTTAAGAAACCGATCACCGACCGGCGGGGAGTCAGAATAGCGGTCATTTGCGGCATTTTATTTGCCTGTGACATTGCTCTCTGGAACACGTCCATTATGCTCTCAAAAGCCACCATTTCGACTTTGTTGGCCAATCTGGCACCGGTATGGGTGGGCATCGGGGCATTGCTCTTTATGAAGGAAAAACCTTCGGGGATCTTCTGGATCGGGACCATCATATCGATTATCGGAGTAACCATTATCATCGGGTTCAACCAGGTGATGCAGGCCAACCTGAATTTCGGAAATATACTGGCCATTATTGCCAGCATGTTTTACGGGGCGTACCTGATTACTGTCCGCAAAGGCAGGAACTCCCTTGATACCTTTTCGTTTACCACCATTTCAATGATCACAAGCACCCTGGTATTGGGACTCATTTGCCTGTTTACCTCCACCCCGCTGTGGGGATTCAGCACCACTACCTGGCTGGCACTGGGAACCCTTGGAATCATACCACAACTGTTAGGCTGGTTGGCCATCAATCAGGCACTGGGACATATCAAACCAACCGCAGCATCAGTAAGCATGCTGAGCCAGACGGCATTTACAGCCATCTTTTCAGTGTTGGTGTTGGGTGAAATACTTACCTTCCACGAAATTGCCGGAGCAGTGGTAGTATTGGGGGGAATTTATCTGGTAAACCGTAGGTGATATAAAATGGATCATGTATGTATTTTAGTTTCTTTAGTTTAAAATAAAAGCAAAATAAACAATAATAAATATTGCTTTCATTCGTTAATATAATCAACAAATAGTTATATTTGTCAGGTCTAAATATACGGAACTACCATGTTATCAAAAATTGATTTCAAATCATTTCACGTTTTGTTAAGGTTGTTTGGTCATCAGGAAGATAGAAAACGTTGTTGGAGGAGAGTATTCTGTCTAAAAGTATTAATGTGTTGTCTGATTTTAGGATCCGGAATATCGGGTTGTGGTACAAAGACAGAGAAAATTTCAAAAGTAAAAATAACTCACGAAGATGACACTGTATGTACCAGAACTTATATAAATATTGATCAAATGCCTATTTTTCCCGGAGGCGAACAAAAGTTACTGGATTATATTTATAAAAATTTAAAATATCCTGAATCAGCAATTAAGAATAACATTCAAGGAAAAGTTATTGTCAGGTTCTTAGTTACTAAAACCGGAAGAGTTGATAGTGTAGATGTCGTTAGGCCTCTTTATCCCGTATGTGATAGAGAAGCAGTGAGAGTTATAAGGACTTTTCCTAAATTTATACCCGGGAAACAAGAAGGTAAAATTATCAGCGTTTGGTATACCATTCCAATAGTATTTAATCACGAAAAAAAATGACCCGAAGAATAAAATTTCAATCATTCTCCCTCTATATCTTCATTATCCTTTCGTGCATAGGATTCACTTCCTGCCTCCACAAACATAAATCAAGAGATAATTCGAACATCATTAGGGAAATGCCGCTTCCCGATATAAATGCTGCCAATTATACGCCGATAGCACACCATGAGGAGGTTTTTAGTAATGACGAAAGAGTATTTGCCGTTGTAGAACAGATGCCAATATTCCCGGGTGGTAATACCGAACTACTGAATTACATTTCCAGACAACTCAATTATCCGGGAATTGCACGAAGGAAAGGTATCCAGGGAAAAGTAATCTGTCGATTTATTGTCACAAGAACCGGCAGAATAGAAAAGCCTGAAGTGGTCAGATCACTTGATCCTGCGTGTGACAAAGAAGCTCTGCGGGTTCTAAGATCAATGCCACGATTCATTCCCGGCAAACAGAATGGAGTCAATGTAGACGTATACTACACGCTCCCGGTTATATTCAGGCTTGAATAATCCATTTAAAATACCTCGTTTTCTTTCATTCATTAATAAAAAATTTAATACGTAAAATCATGAAGAAATCAGTTTATTTATTATTCGCTGTTTTACTATTTTTTGCATGTACTGAGAAACAGAAAGAGTCGAATGCAGATGTAATGTCGTTAAGCAAATTAAAGAAATCAGAAGTTAAGAACGACATTACCTCCAATGCCGAATTGAAAAGTTCAGAAACCGGGACTGTGGATTTTGCCGATGTAAAAGGAAATGCAAATGAACAAGAGAACGTGTATGAAAACAAGAGTGATAAAATGATTAAAGTTGAGCCGAAAGTCACAACTAAGAAAATTATTAAAGACGGGAGGTTAGGCTTGCAGGTTGTCAATTTACAGACTGCCAAACAGAAAATTGATTCACTGGTAAAAGCGGCGGGTGGGTATTATTCTAATGAGAACCTGAAGAACTCCGATAATCAATCGGGTTATGAACTAGTGATCCGGATTCCGGTAGTAAACTTTGAAAGATTTGTGGGTTCAGCTGAAAAAGGAAGCAGCAAAGTACTTTACAAAGAAATTCAGGCACGCGATGTGACCGAAGAATACGTGGATCTGGAAACCCGCCTCAACAGCAAACGGAACTCACTGGCACGGTACAATGAAATCATGAAGAAAGCCAATACGGTAAAAGATATTCTCGAAATAGAGGGAGCTATCCGTATGTTGCAGGAAGAAATTGAAAGCACCGAAGGCCGGCTACGGTACCTGAACGATTGTGTCAGTTACAGCACATTGAACATGACCATTTCCACTGAAAAAGATTTCACTTTTAAACCTTCAAAGCGTGATAGTTTCTGGGAGAAACTCAAAGAATCGGTGGCTGATGGGTGGTACGGACTGGTAGATTTCATTCTTGATTTCTTTGGATTATGGCCGTACCTGATTTTGATTATTCCAATTATAATCTTTATCAGAAGAAGGATAAAGAAATGGAAATTGAGGAAAAAAGAATGAAAATGATGATGTGATGATGTGATAATGTGATGATGTGATGATGTGATGATGTGATAATGTGAAAACAAGAAACACGTAGAGACGCTTGGCCGTGCGTCACTACATGTTTTTCTAATAATTGTGGTATGTTGGTGTTGTGAATTTCTCTGACAGAAAAAAAATAAAATGTCTAAAAATATAGTTTTCAGTTTTTGAAATACTATTTCGTTTCAATCAATTCAAAGAAATCTTTCATTTCACTATACGTATAATCGGTTGCATGTTCAGTCTTTCTTTGTAGTGAGTTTTCAGCATTTTTTTTAGCAGTATCAAGATTTCCACCATTCTTAATAAAATACTGATTGAGACCTCTCGTTGACAGGAAAAACTGTTCTGTTTTTTCATAGTTACAGAATTTATTAAGCTCTCTCAACAAGTCATTTTGAGTAGTAAACTCAGCAGTTGTATTTTTAAAATGAAACAAGAACCAAATTTCTAAACAACGTTCATTCTCAAAAAACCTGATCTCAATTTCTGTTCCAATACTTTTATTCTTATGCCTCTTGTTATGATATTTTTCTTTCAATTTTGAATAAGCTGATTTTTCCTTCGCATTTTTCTTATTATCCATATCAATCAAACAATATATCTTTGAATATCCATCAGCTATACATTTTTTGATTTCAGATTCAACAAATTTATCACCCGTTGAATGTTTTGGTAGTTTCGGAGTAATTTGAACATTCGTCAAATGTTTTATTGACTGTAAATAATACTGTTCTGTAATTCCCTCACCGATAACAGCAACCGCATTATTAACTAAGGGTTCTCTTGATTGAATCTTCCTACTCATAAATAATTTATTTGTCGATGAAGATTGAACCTAATTCTGGCTTAGCACCAAGCTTACCCACTTTATAGGCTTTATAAAGTGAGATATTTTTATGCAACCCAAAATCAGCAGCAGAATAGAGTTCCGTTCCACCGGTTTCTTTGGATTTATTAGTAAACCATACCAAATCTCTTCGTATAAAATCTTCGTCTAATAATAGTTGATCGTGAGTTGTAAAAATCAACTGTGAAGCCTGACTATTCATCATAAACAGACTTAAATAATGAATCAATAAATCATAATGTATACTCTTTTCTATTTCATCATATATATAAATCTGATTCTGATTGATCATTTCATAAAGTTGATCCAATAACTTTAGAAATAATAAAGTTCCTTCTGATTCAAAACGGGACCTTAATAAAAAGAGCCCATTTTTAGTCCGATGAGTAAATAGAGTATCCTCTTCTTTTGCAACAAGCAATGCTATTTTTGTTAATGGTCTAATTGAAGGATTATTTTCAATTTCTTTTCTTTTTTTATTTGAAATATCTTGCTCAAAATCTGCTATTTCAATTTTAGAAATATTAAAATCTGCTTTGGATAAGGAATCTAAAACAAAATCTTTTTTCTTTTTGTCATTAATAATTCCTTTGGTAATCTCAAGGATAGAATTTCTATAATATTGCTTATGCATAAAAATCTTTATCCATTCGTATATTATTTTAAAGGATTCTGCTTCTAGAGATGTTTTTGCAAAAGTAGATAGTAATGTATGATTATTCAGCGTATTATCAATGAGAGTATTTTTAGATTTTGCTGAGAGTCCCAATAAATCTCCAAATCTAATTACAGGAACTTTATCTTCACCAGCAAACTCCCTACTATAGAATAAAGAAATGATACCATTGGGCGCATATTCAAATTTTTCTAAAAGGATATTACTTTTGTTATATGAAATAGCGTATTGATATTTAATTCCATTAATAAAAAATATGATACCTAATTCAGTTGGGTAATCCTCTGAGAGGGCAAAAGGATTAAAATCTATTGGTTCTTCTTTATTGTATTTAGGATAAAATAGAAGCTTCCATAAAGTTTGTATTGCAAACAATAAATTTGATTTTCCAGAAGCATTTGCTCCATAGATAATAGCCATTTTCAACAAACGCACATTTGGTTTCACTTCGTAAGTTAAATACTCCAATGATGTGGTGTCTTTTGTAGCTTCAAAAGACAAAATTTGTTCATCTTTGAAAGACATAAAATTCTTTACTCTAAATTCCTGTATCATGATTTTATATCGTTATTTCGTAATTATTTTACAAATATACAACTTCAAACTATAAATACATGTGTTTTGTTCAATAAAATCAAAAAATATTTTTCTTTATCTCGTTTGCTAAAAACTATATTATTTACTTCAATCTGCTATGACTTATTCAAGTTAAAAAGTAAATTAGCAACGAACATTGATTCATAACCAAACCTAAGAAATAATTAAATATGCTGACACGCAAAATATTCTAATCCTACAAAAAAAAATGATTTCAGCATTTCTGTACAAACAGACGAAAATAAAACACTGAGTTTCCCACAAAATTAATCTGTGTAAATCTGCGTAATCTGTGGACAATCTCTCTCTTTAATCTGTGAAATCATCTCATTTCAGATTTCCCAGATTAAAATAGCTGGCAGGAATCGGGGTATCCAGTTTTATTTCCTGAATAGTCATTTTGGTACCCGGTCCTTCTTTCAGCATATCTTTATACACAAAAGACATGGGATACCAGCGCCCTTCCACTTTTTGTACATTCGTAAAGGTAATCCTTTTCAAGAGTTTGCCACTTTTAGCAAACAGATCTTCTTTCAGGGGTACGTACTTTTCGGTATCCACCCATATTTTCCGGGTGAAATAATTCACGTCAGGAATTATTGCCGTCAGACTTACTATCCAGCACTTACGTCCATCCACCGTTTCAGTACCGGTTACCTCGGCTTTGTATTGTTGCAGCAATGGTTTGTCATTCATCATGTCTTCGTACGACATATCGCTGCCCATCACCGACTGACGTAACATGTGTCCTGAGATCTGAATGGTGCGATCGGTAGCAGGTGAATAAATCCAGAGCTGGTTTTGTAGTTTCAGCATCTTGGTTCCTTTCTCACGTGCCGGAGCCAGGTATTCGGTATATGCCTTATGATCGCCTTCGCCATAAGTTTTCGATTGCATGGTGCGCTTGGTACGTTCAGTCCCTATTTCCATAGAAGCAGTCAACACACGGGTCTTAGCAGACATATTGTTGTCCACTTTATCAAGAACCGACTTACCGGTTGGGTAATTTTGAGCAAAGGAAGAAATGGATATAAATAGTGATAAAAAGAAAATAACCCTCTTACCCATAAAAGGGAGATTAGTTAATTTATTTGTCAGTTGCTTATTTGTATTCATCTTTTTTATATTAATGGTTTATTATTCATGTATGATTTTGTTACAAGTGACACTAATTGTGGTTCTTATCTTACTCCCCTTTAGGGGATGGGGGTTATCCTTCCAGTTCTTTAAACAGATTCGCAGTCTGACGTTTATAAATACCAATCCCGGCAAGCATTGAACCGATAACTGTTGAAAAGATGCCCGGAACAAACCCTATATAGAAGGTGGTAAAGGTGATATGTGCCCGCATGATGGACGGCATCAGG
>Ga0302286_10003175_pt1 | contig 11138 bp, 10 predicted proteins | sample III_Fen_E2_3_FD_198765 | JGI IMG/M metagenome (GOLD analysis project Ga0302286, IMG submission 198765) | Peat permafrost microbial communities from Stordalen Mire near Abisko, Sweden - III_Fen_E2_3 | ecosystem: Environmental > Terrestrial > Soil > Wetlands > Permafrost | place: Sweden: Abisko...
AGCGGTGAACGCCGGTGGGGTAGCAGTATCCGGATTGGAAATGTCGCAGAACAGCATGCGTTACAACTGGACGAGCGAAGAGGTTGACAAACGGCTTCATCTGATTATGCAGGATATTCACGACACCTGTACACAACATGGTAAAGCAAATGGTTATATCAACTATGTGAAAGGTGCCAATGTTGGTGGTTTCGTAAAAGTTGCAGAGGCTATGCTCGCACAGGGTTTGGTATAATTAATTCGACAATTTGACGATTCGGCAATGCCTGATCACCAAACCTGCGATCGAATTTAATAAGGGTGAGTCAATGTTATCATGTATATAAAATAAATAATCCCGGGCAAAAATGTCCGGGATTATTTATTAATTGTAAAAGCAGTACTTATATGATCAGCTTATAACCTTTGCCGTGAACATTGATAATCTCAATTCCCTCTTCCGATTTCAGATGTTTCCTAAGCTTTGTAATGTAAACATCCATACTCCTGGCATTGAAATAATTGTCATCGACCCAGATGGTTTTTAATGCGAAGTTTCTTTCAAGAATTTTATTGGCATTTACACAAAGTAATTTTAGCAGATCCGACTCTTTAGTGGTCAGTTTAGTGCTGTCATTGGCATCCGAAAGGGTCTGCTTGCGGGCATCGAAGATAAACCTGCCAAGTTTGAAAACTGTTTGAGAGGTATCACCTTCGCCACCGCTTCTGCGCATTATGGCTTCCAGCCGAAACAGCAGTTCTTCCATGCTGAAAGGTTTTGTCATGTAATCATCGGCACCGATTTTAAACCCTTCAATCACATCATCTTTCATGCTTTTTGCAGTCAAAAAAACGATTGGAATATCAGAATTCAGCATTCTGACATCTTTAGCCAGGGTGAATCCGTCTTTCTTTGGCATCATCACATCAAAGATGCAAAGATCGTATTGGCTTTTCTGGAACCCTTTGTAGGCGGCCTCTCCATCAGGAAACAAATCGGTATCGTAACCTTTAGCGATAAGATACTCTCTCAGCAAAAGTCCGAGGTTTTCGTCATCTTCGGCGAGAATCACTTTAATTTTCTTTTCCATAATTCTGAACATTTTTAAGTGGGAAATACAATCTAAAACGCGTACCCTTCCCTAATGTACTATCTACTTTTATTTTACCATTATGAGCGTCAATAATTCGCTTTACATATGAAAGACCAAGTCCAAACCCTTTCACGTTGTGGATGTTCCCTGTTGGTACTCTATAGAAACGTTCGAAAATTTGCGCCTGGTGTTCCTTTGGAATCCCAATCCCGTTATCCTTTACCTGAACAATAACAAACCCGTTTTTGTTTTCGGTCGATAGCTCAATCTGCGGATTTGACTTACTGTATTTAACTGCATTATCGAGCAAATTGAATATTACATTGGTGATGTGGACTTCATCTCCTTTAATAAAAGGGTTTTTTGCCTGCAAATCGGTCTTCAGTTCTCCGTTTTCGTTTGCTACCCTGATATCGAAATTCGAAGCAACAGTTTCAGCCAGTGTATTTAAATCAATCTGTGTGAACTTCAATTTTAATTTCCCCTCGTTGAATACAGCCATCTGTAAAACTTTTTCAACCTGATTACTCAACCTTTTACTCTCGTCAAAAATCACGCCGGAAATATGATCAACAGTCGATTGTGACAACGAAACAGATGAATCCCTGAGCATTTGCGAAGCCAGCGAAATTGTCGAGATCGGTGTCTTCAGTTCATGCGTCATATTATTTATAAAATCATTCTTTATTTGTGATATCTTCTTTTGCCGCAAAATAATCTGAAGTGTCACAATAAAAATTGTGATAATCAGCAACGTAAGTAATAAAGATGGAAAAACAAGAAACGAAGTTGTTTTTAGAAAATTATGTCGTTGAGAAGGGAAGTAAATACACAGGTAATCAGGCTTAATAGGATCATCACCTTGGAAAAGTAAAACTTTATATACATGATCTTTTTCACCGGGATTAAAATCATCATTACCCAGGATATTACTGTTTTTGCCATCAATTTGAGTACGGATGGTGTACTTGTAATCGAGCAGAATATTATTTCGTTTCAGTGCGGTATCAAGCACTATTGCCAAAATGTTAGGTGGAATTCTTATCGGCAAAGGTAATTCGGCTCTATCTTTTAAAAATATTTGAAGCCTGAAAAATTGAGCATCTTGATTTCTTTTTTTATTGTAGCCTGACTGAAAGCTAGGAATCTGGCTCTGAATAAAATAGTTTGTCTTTGCGACAATATTACTTTTTCCGTTTGAAACTGAAGATTTAACCGATATTTCACCTTTCTCTTCTAAAACACTTAACGGTAAATTGGGGTTGGAGTTAGGGTAAACTCCTGTAGAATTATCGGGAAAATTAAATTGTTCAGCATCGTTATTGAAAAAAAAGGTATATTCCTCCTCAGTGAGCATTTCATTAACATCTTTTAATGCATTATTGGCCTGAGCTCTAAAATTTTTCTCCTGAAGTACAGATGTTTGTTTTATTGTCATCCATTGTATACCAATCAGCGATGCAGCTGCGATCACCATTACCACACTTAACGTATATATCATTCTTCTACTCATCGTAACAAAGATAAAGCTATTAATGATTCCGTCCGATTCTCCTTAACATTATTTAACTTAGGAGCTTAAATAAAATACCAACTGCTTATTTGTTTCAAATAAGCTGACTTATTTATCTAATGATTTATTTAATTCTAATTCGCATCAACGATTTGAACCGCAAATTGGTATAGTGCAATTTGAAAAGGTTTGATTCCGTTTTAAAATACAAAAGGAATAAACCGTTTACTTCGTTTCATATATTCACTATATTGACTGCCAAAGTACTGAATGCACTCCTTTTCATCAAATTTAGCTGTTAGATAAAGAAATACAGAAGAGGCCAATGACACAAACAACAACATATTTGTGGTGTTTTTGAAAAATATTCCCCAGGTTAAAAAAAGTAAGGAGGAATATAGTGGATGGCGAATATATTTGAAAATTCCGGTGTCGATTAACTTTGAAGTTTTCTCAAACTGATAAAGTATTTTGTCATCTCTGCTCTTTTCAGGTTTCCCTTTTTTTTTCATAAGAACCAACCCCGTAATAATTAAATAGGCAGAGACGAAAAGGAAAATCCACGAAAACTGCTGTTTGAAACCGAATGGGTCGACAAACCAAAATTTGTAGTTTGTAACAAAAAGCCATAGAATACACTCCCAGCTGAAAAAACGAAAAAAGCCATGGCTTTTAATCGTAGTTAAAGTATGCCACGAAAGATAAACAATTGGCAAGCTCATTATTCCAAAGATGATAAACCTTTCCATATTCACATCTTTTTTAAAAGTGAAAATTAATTAACTAATTTTTGATGAAGTTTTTATGCCAGCCTAATGCGTTTTTTTACTCTTGCCTTCAATATAGGTTACGAATTTCTCACTGTCCTGCGATATTTCAAATTTGGTATTTATTGTCTCATTGTCAGGTAGCGAATAGGTCAAACGGAAAACAGGAACATTGGGGATTTTAGCACTTGTCAGAACAATTGATTTGTCATCGTAAGTTATTGCATAATTAATGGTGTGCCCCTCGTTGTCGAAATAAATTGCTTTTGATCCGCCTCCCATCATATCAAAATAAACAACCATCAAGTCGTCGTGAATAATTTTAGGTTTGCCGTCTTTGGCGGGATATTCCGAATGACTTTTTCTTACAATGATATTTTTTGCCAGATCAAAGTTAAACGAAAATGTTCCACCTCCCTGGCCGGGTTGTCCGCTACCTTCGCCTTTCCATTCGCCCATTAACCAATTCCATTTGTCCCAATTGGAGTTTTGTTGTCCGTAAGAATTGGTTAAAACCAAAAATAATGCAATTGTAAATAATAGTCTTGCCTTCAATGTAATCCAATTTATTTGTTGTATATTTTTAAGTCTTTAGCGTTTTAAAAATACATACAAATATAATAATTGTCCTTTCAATCTCAGGATAATTCTCTTCCTTGAATTACAATCGGTACATAAGGCCAAACCGGAATCCCGATTCAATCAATCGTTGATGATTGTCGGAAGAAGAGAAAGAAATCAATGAATGCATCTTTGCGTATGGATTCACAAAGGCAGAGAAGCGGCATTTAAAATCATATTTTAATCCCAATCCCAAATTTGTACCGATTCCATTCTGTCTTTCGATCGGGCTCGAACTGCTCATGTCCGTACCAAGAAATAAACCACCATTAATAAACCAATATTTCAAAAAATTGAGGCGAATTGAAACGGGCAGACTCATTATAGACAATTTAGAAATGGAGGTGGTTTTCACAGTCGATGGCATTGCATTCGATTCGACAAGGATTTTATGATTTGAATATTCAATGCCGGTTTCAAGATCAAAGGTATGGTTAAGCGGATAAATATAGCTGATCCCGATTGAATAAAACTTGTCGCCAAAATAGCCTGGTCCTCCAATTAAGCCCTGATTGATAGCTACATCATTGGTTCCCAGTGACGAAAAAGTAATTCCAATTTGCCCCTTCGTGGTTTTTGATACTTCATTTTGGGCATTTAAAGAGCATGTGAGAATACTGGCAATACAAACAAGATACAATTTTAATTTTTTCATAATCGTTAGTTTTTTCGTGAATGATTTTGGTTGGAACCAACATTTATTTCCACAGATAATTTGAAAGTAGAAATCTTCTTAATGATGACCAGACTAGCGTGTTGGTTGCGTCATCCCTCTTTTATTTTAGTTGCAATTGAATAGATTAAAATATGGTGAACACTCGATAAGCAAACTCGAATAGTTTAATATCAAAATTATTCAGTAGCAGAAGATTTATTTGAAATAAAAAATTAAAAACCGCTTCAAGAGTTTACAACCACTTGAAGGGTTTTTAGTCTACATCTATAGGCGCTATATTTTTTCTTCCAACTCTTTTTGAAAATTATCGAGAACTGCGAGACTTACTTCGTCTGATTTGGCTTCGTCCGATCCATCGTATTCGAAAGGATCTTCCATATCACGGATCAAAAGGAGAATTGCAGAGATAACAAATGTGAAAATACTGACGAGAATCAGGCCACCCCACCAGGGATCGATGGCAAGCAGACAATAAACAGTCAGGAAGATAATTGTAATAGCCTCAATACAGATAAATACTGAAGGAATGAAATCAGTTGATTTGATCACCGTGATCCGGTTTGCCAGTTTTTTCAGGTTGGTAATTTCAATTTTCATCCTTGCAATATAATTTGGAGTAGCACCCTCTTTTCCCAAAAGAATTACATCATCAGAAAGTGCATCAAGTAGCTTTTGCAACTCATTGTTTTCCTTCAGAAAGAAATCATTTTTCAATGTTGGGACGAATAGTTTTAATCTGTTTATCATACCGGAAGCAGATGGCAGGTTTTGTACTTTTTTAATAAATTCTGCTTCCTGCCAGATCGCATACAACGAACCAGCCATTTCATTTGGGATCTTCTCGCTCTCTTTATAATCGGTTACGACTCCTGCCAGCAGGAATCCGAGAATAAAGATGATTCCAGTAAGTATACTTGGGAAAAATGAGGTAAGTTCTTTGGGAATTACTTCCCATCCGAGATAATGGAAAAGTACTTTCATTGTTCCTGCAAGTAAAACTAAGGGCAGAACAGAGAAGATAAGGTGATATTTACTTTTTTGGATCTTTTGAATCAGTGTCATATAGAAAAATTTTAATATTTTGGGATGCAAAATAAATCAACTTTGGGAAAACTTTATTAATTCAGGGAGAAGGTAGTGAAAAATTAGCGTTTCCTTAATCTGATTATCCTGAAATTACCGTTAAAATCGGCCGCAATATCCGATTCGATTTCCAGGTTTGTTTTAGAAATGATATTTTCGAAGCGACGTGTAATGTTGCTGAAGAACAGATTTGTGATTGGGTTGAATATTTTCCTCCGTAACGAAAGCTTTCGTCCTTTCGGAACGAATTTGTCGAAGACCGCGATGCGCCCACCAGGTTTTAACACCCTTTCGCACTCTTTCAAACAAAGAATCGGATCGGGAATCACTGCGAGAATCAGATGGAGAATAATTTTATCAGCGGTCTCGTCAGGCAGTTTTAGGTGCTGCCCATCCATGACAATAGCATTCATGTTTCGTTTTAAAACGCGGTTTTTTTTGAAAATTCGGGCAATCATTGCCGGTGTAATATCTGTAGCTGTGATGTGGCACTCTTCAGTAATAAACTCCAAATCGAGACCTGTACCTGCACCTGCAATCAAAACTTCGTCGCCTGGATTTATCCCAAGGCCTTTGATCGATTTATTTCTGGATTTTGAGAAATAACGGGCAACTAAATCATAACCAGGAGCATATAACGTATATCGAAACCGGTTCCAACGATTTGTACTGAAGATTGCAACCGATTTCATTTGACCTGTAATGTTTGATGTGGATTATAACAAGCGAAATTACGAATTGTTACTGGCAATTCGCAGCTGGCACCTAACTTTTGACCTCAGTATTTTGTCGGCAACTTAACTGTTTTCCTCTTCGTTTTCAGCGTTTTGCTTTCTTAATTCACTATGGTGAATGCCATAGGTGAAATAAATAAAAAATCCTATTGCCATCCAGATAATCAGCCTAAGCCAGGTATCCATTGGTAAAGAATACATCAGATATAAACATATTGCAGCGCCAAGAAAAGGTACGAGTGGAACGAAAGGAGTTTTGAACGGACGTTTAAGATCGGGTCTTTTATATCTCAGGATAATCACACCTACACAAACGATCGCGAAGGCTAGTAACGTGCCGATTGAAACCAATTCTCCAAGAATATCAATTGGTAAAATGCCTGCCAGGATAAATGCAGCTGATCCGGTGATTATTGTGCTGAAATAGGGCGTTTTGAAACGTGAATGAATTTTTGAAAAACGGGGAGGTAACAATCCGTCTTTTGCCATAGCATAAAATATACGGGGTTGTCCAAGCATCATCACGAGAATAACTGAACTAAGACCGGCAATTGCAGCGATTTTAATAATTGGTCGCAACCAGAAAAGTCCTTTCCCCATAGCATCAACTCCTACAGCAATCGGATCGGGAACATTCAAAAATGAGTAGCTTACAATTCCCGTAAGGACAATGGCAACCAAAATATATAAGACTGTTGAAATGCCGAGTGATCCTAAAATTCCGATTGGCATATCGCGTTGTGGATTCTTCGCCTCCTGCGCAGCAGTCGATACAGCATCGAACCCTATATAAGCGAAAAAGATGACAGCTGAACCCCTGAATACTCCACTCCAGCCAAAATGACCCCATACACCAGTATTCGTTGGAATGAACGGGTGCCAGTTTGCCTGATTTACAAAGAAAAATCCAATTCCAATAAATAACAGAATCACAAATACCTTGATCATTACCATTATATTATTGAAGCTGGCCGATTCTTTAATTCCAATCACCAATAAAACAGTGATAGCTGCTATTGCAAACATCGCAGGCAGATTTAATATGGCTGTAATATGTGGTAAATTGGCAACTACAACTCCTGATGCTGTAAGACTTTCGGTGATTTGACCCGTAAGTGGTTTCCATCCAAGGTTGGGAATATCGACCAAAACAGTGCTATAGGCAGCTGTAAACTGAGGCGGGATATTTATGCCAAAATCTTTCAGAAAACTAACGACATACCCTGACCAACCAACTGAAACTGTTGAGGCGGCAAATAAGTATTCCAAAATTAGATCCCAGCCGATAATCCATGCAATAAATTCGCCAAGAGTGGCATAAGCATAGGTATAAGCGCTCCCCGAAACGGGAATCATTGACGCAAACTCGGCGTAACAAAGACCTGCGAACAAACAAGCCAGACCGGAAATCAGGAATGATATTACGATTGCTGGCCCGGCATATTGAGCAGCAGCCTGTCCTGTTAAAACAAAAATACCGGCACCAATGACGGCACCGATACCCAGTGTTGTAAGATTTGTTGCGCTCAGCGCCCTTTTCATGCCATTATCTTCATTGGCATGATGCATCAATTGCTTAAACGGCTTGGTGCTGAATAATTGAGAGTTCTTCATCAAATGGCATTTAAAAAAACATTGCCAAGATAACAATTAAATCAGTACTGTTGTCTTTCAACTTTCTATAGTATCCATTTTTTGGTAAACCTCTGGCTTATTGGCCCATTTACCATTTTTCGATTCGCCTAAAACGACAACTTCCTTTGACTTTCCATACTCATTAATCGCCAGCATCATCTCCTCTTTGCTTTTCCGAATAATCTTAATTCCGGTTAGGGATCCTTTATTGCGAACTTCAATATAAAAACCATCTCTGTATTCTTTCGCTCTGGTTGGTGGTCTGCCCATACTTAATATATTTATTTATCGTTGTTATATACTCAGGTAAATGAAGCTATTAGACAAATTCGTTTACCTGAGGATGATAAAACTTCAAAAAGCGATTAGGAATTTCTGCTTTTATCGGAGTTAAAAGTGACAGACTCTACTATTCCAAATGTAGTAATAAAGATAAGAATGCATAACCTGACAACGGCCAAATATAACAAAAATATTTATTAAAAAATACTTTTGTTATATCCGGGTGTCACAGAACAGGTCAACGTTGTTCAATGTAAGATCAAAATATCAAAATATAATATGATTAAATAGACTGAAAATAGAAATATTCAAATTCTTTTTTATTGTATTGATTTGAATATCAGAAAATAAGATATCCTCTAAAAAAGAAGGTGCAAAATAATGTTTCGTTTTCAGTTAAATTTTGTTAATCGGATTAAAAATGAAGAAGACAACCTTTGAAAAGTACAAAGATTGTCTTCTTTCGGAACTAATTGGCTTTATAACTCCTTTTCGGTAAATGCGCCAATTTTCAGATACTTTTCATAGATTTCGGTATATTTTGCAACATTCTCTGGATTTGGAAAGTATTCTTTTTCGAATCCTTGTCCCATCGCTTTTTGGGCATCTTCAACCGAAGAATAAACACCCGAAGCTACCGCAGCAAACATCGCTGCACCAAGTGCCACACACTGTTCGGCACGGGCAACTTTAATAGGCATATTCATTACATCGGCCATGGTTTGCATTACGAATGGCGATTTTTTAGCTACACCGCCAATACCAACAACCGATTTAATTTCGATTCCGTTTTCAGAGAAACGATCGGCAATTGCTTTAGAACCGAATGCTGTCGCTTCAACCAAAGCCCGGAAAATACGAGGAGCCGTTGAACCAAGGTTTAAACCGGTAATTGTTGCTTTCACGTTCTGGTCGGCATCTGGGGTACGACGACCGTTTAACCAGTCGGTAGCTATAATTGTCGACTCTTCTATTGAAACTTTCATTGCCTCTTCCGACAATTTTATAATCAATTTATCTTCGATTGATTTTGCCAATTCTTTATCTTCCACAAACTGCAATGGCCATGCGATAACGCTTTTAAACCACGCATACACGTCGCCAAATGCCGATTGACCAGCTTCGAGACCCACCATTCCGGGAATAACAGAACCATCAACCTGGCCGCAAATACCAGGAATCAATTTGCCTTCCATCTCTTGGTAAGGAGCAACAATAATGTCGCAGGTCGAAGTTCCGATTACACGAACCAAAGTGTTGGGTTCAATTTCGGCACCAACAGCACCCATATGGCAGTCGAATGCACTTACGCCAACAATTACTTCGGTTGAGAGACCAAGTTTAGCGGCCCACTCTGGAGTTAGTTTACCCATTGCAACATCGCTGGTGTAAGTTTCGGTGAAAAGTTTATCACGAAAACCTGCTAATTCAGAACCCAGTGAAGTTAAAAATTCTTCAGGTGGAAGTCCTTTCCAATCGGGGTGCCACAATGCTTTATGTCCGGCAGCACAACGTCCGTGTTTTACCTGGTCAAGGGCTGTTGTTCCGGTTAATACGGCAGGCAACCAATCACAATATTCAATCCACGAAACAGCGGTTGGTGTCAATGTTGAATCGTTACGCAATACATGCAATACTTTTGCCCACACCCATTCTGAAGAGTAAATTCCACCTTCGTATTTTGTGTAATCAACTTCCCATTTGCGGGCAAGTTCGTTCACTTCGTCGGCTTCTTTCACTGCTGTATGATCTTTCCAAAGAATGAACATCGCATCTGGGTTCTCAGCAAACCCGGGCAGCATGGCAAGTGGTGTTCCATTAGCATCGGTAAGTGCTGGTGTGCTTCCTGTAGTATCGAACGAGATTCCCACCACATTTGCAGCAACCGAAGGATCGCAAACTGCCAAAGCCTCTTTGATCGAAGCTTCCATCACTTCAAGATAGTCTTTGGGGTGCTGGCGGTACCGATTATTCGATGGATCACAATATTTGCCTTCCATCCAACGAGGATAATATTTTACACTGGTAGACATTTCCTGTCCACTGGCTGCATCAACAACTAATGCGCGGCACGAGTCGGTGCCATAATCTAAACCTATAACGTATTTTCTTGAAGACATATTCGCATTTATAAATTTAATATACAATTTTTTAAAATATCATTACTAATTTTTTACTTTAGGTCTCAAAAAATTAGGTACAATTATTTTTGACCATAATAAGCATTAGCACCATGTTTGCGTTTGAAGTGCTTTTCAGTAAGTAATGGGTTCATCGTCAGATGGGGATTCACTGAATGTGCTATAAAAGCCATTTTGGCAATTTCTTCCAGAACGACACTATTATGAACTGCCTCATTCGGATCCTTCCCCCATGTAAAAGGACCATGATTTTTCACTAAAATTCCCGGGATATGTTTAGAATTTATGTTTGAAAATCTTTCAATGATTACCAATCCAGTTTCTTTCTCATAATCGCCTTTTACCTCTTCTTCTTTCATGTCCCGGGTGCACGGGATATCGTCAGCAAAATAATCGGCATGGGTTGTGCCAATGAGCGGAAGGGAAACGCCTGCCTGAGCCCAGGAAGTTGCGAATGTGGAATGAGTATGAACAATTCCACCAATATGATCAAATGCCTTGTAAAGTGCAAGATGAGTAGGCGTATCTGAAGAAGGTCTTAAATTACCTTCAACCACATTGCCATCCAGATCAATTACCACCATTTGCTCAGCGGTCATTATATCATAATCAA
>Ga0302286_10003178_pt1 | contig 11124 bp, 4 predicted proteins | sample III_Fen_E2_3_FD_198765 | JGI IMG/M metagenome (GOLD analysis project Ga0302286, IMG submission 198765) | Peat permafrost microbial communities from Stordalen Mire near Abisko, Sweden - III_Fen_E2_3 | ecosystem: Environmental > Terrestrial > Soil > Wetlands > Permafrost | place: Sweden: Abisko...
GTGCGGCTCGATTCCATACCTTCCACTTGTCCACGGCGTTTGTTTAAGTCACCAATTACATCACCCATATTTTCTTCAGGTGTAACCACTTCAATTTTCATGATTGGTTCCAGAAGTACAGGTTTAGCTTTTGCACAAGCATTCTTATAGGCTATCTGTGCGCAAATTTCAAATGATAACTGGTCGGAGTCAACGGGGTGGAATGAACCATCCAGTACAACTACCTTAAGTTGATCAACTGCGAAACCTGCCAATACCCCATTTTTCATTGCTGTGGCAAATCCTTTTTGGATAGCGGGGATGTATTCTTTAGGAATATTACCACCCTTCACTGCATCCACAAATTGTAAGCCTCCTTCAAATTCAGGATCTACCGGCCCAACTTTCACAATGATATCGGCAAACTTACCGCGACCACCTGATTGTTTCTTATAGACTTCACGCAAATCAACTGTCTTTGTAATGGTTTCTTTGTAGGTAACCTGAGGACGACCTTGATTACACTCTACTTTGAACTCGCGACGCAGACGATCCACGATAATTTCCAAGTGCAACTCACCCATACCTTCGATAACCGTTTGACCGGTATCTTCGTTAGTTTTGACACGGAATGTTGGATCTTCCTCGGCCAGTTTAGCCAAGCCCATACCCAATTTGTCCATATCTTTCTGAGTCTTTGGTTCTATCGCAATACCAATAACTGGTTCGGGGAAGTCCATCGATTCGAGTACAATTGGATGTGCTTCGTCGCACAAAGTGTCACCTGTACGAATATCTTTGAAACCTACTCCTGCGCCAATATCTCCGGCAGCAATTACGTCAACCGGATTTTGTTTGTTGGAGTGCATTTGAAACAAACGCGAAATACGTTCTTTTTTATCAGAACGAGGGTTGTAAATATACGAACCGGCTTCGAGTCTGCCTGAATACACACGGAAGAAACAAAGGCGTCCTACATACGGGTCAGTGGCAATCTTAAATGCCAAAGCGGTAAGAGGTTCGCTTTCGTCGGGATGACGTATAATTTGTTTTTCCGGATCTGATGGGTCTGTACCAATAATCGACTCTGTGTCGAGAGGACTTGGGAGATATGCACACACAGCATCAAGCATGGTTTGCACACCTTTGTTTTTGAATGCAGATCCACAAATCATCGGATTGATTTCCATCGAGAGTGTAGCCTTGCGAATAGCAACTTTGATTTCTTCTTCTGTAATAGTAGAGGGGTCGTCAAAGAACTTTTCCATCAACACATCATCGTATTCAGCAATCACTTCGAGCATTTTTTCTCTCCATTCTTCAGCTTCGGCAAGTAATTCAGCAGGAATTTCTTCTACTGAATATTCGGCTCCCATTGTTTCATCGTGCCAGAAAATAGCTTTCATTTGCACTAAGTCGATAACGCCTTTGAATTTTTCTTCAGCGCCAATAGGAATTTGAATGGGACATGGTTTTGCTCCCAATACATCTTTTACCTGACGAACCACTTCATAGAAGTCAGCTCCCGAACGGTCCATCTTGTTTACAAATCCGATACGAGGCACATTATATTTGTCAGCCTGACGCCACACCGTTTCCGATTGCGGTTCTACACCACCTACAGCACAGAAAGTAGCTACAGCTCCATCGAGAATACGCAATGAACGCTCTACTTCCACCGTAAAGTCAACGTGACCCGGGGTGTCAATCAAATTAATTTTATATTTATCGTCTTGATACTTCCATGAGGTAGTAGTAGCGGCAGAAGTGATGGTAATACCACGCTCCTGCTCTTGCTCCATCCAGTCCATGGTTGCCGCACCGTCATGTACTTCACCGATTTTATGAGTAAGACCGGTGTAATACAAAATACGTTCGGAAGTCGTAGTTTTACCTGCATCGATGTGAGCCATGATGCCGATATTACGAGTATAATGTAAGTCTAATTTTGCCATTAGTTTGTTTGATATTTACTTAAACAATAAGTCGTTATATTTAACGAGGTGTTGTCAGGTATCAGAATTAGAGGTTAAAACCTGAAATGCGCGAATGCACGGTTTGCTTCAGCCATACGGTGCATATCTTCTTTACGTTTGAAGGCACCACCCTGATTGTTAAACGCATCAACAATTTCGGCAGCCAATTTTTCGGCCATCGATTTACCGCCACGTTTACGTGCATATAAAATAAGATTTTTCATTGAAATCGAGTCTTTTCTGTCGGCTCGGATTTCGGTTGGAACTTGGAAAGTGGCACCACCTACACGGCGCGATTTTACTTCGACTTGGGGGGTAATATTGTCGAGAGCTTTTTTCCAAATATCAAGAGGAGTCTTCTCTTCGTTGGGAAGTTTTGCTTTTACAGTCTCAAGTGAGCCGTAAAATATATCGAAAGCAGTGCTTTTTTTGCCATCATACATGAGGTGGTTTACAAACTTTGTAACTGACACTTCATTAAAAACAGGATCGGGCAGAATGATCCTTTTTTTAGGTTTCGATTTTCTCATTGTGATTCAAAATTTTGTTTTGTTCTGGTTGTTTAATTTAGTCTCTTCAACAGTCCCATCGGACTATTTACTCAACCCTCAACGGCCACCAATAACATTAACCGTGATTGACTAACTGTTTTTTCTTTGACTTAAGACAGCTTATTTCTTCTTGCCGCCTTTTGCTGGTGCACCTTTTACTGCTTGACCCGGCTTCGGACGTTTTGCTCCGTATTTTGAGCGACGTTGAAGACGACCGCTAACTCCTGCCGTATCCAATGTGCCTCTAACAACGTGGTAACGTACACCTGGTAAATCCTTTACACGACCTCCGCGAACTAACACGATACTGTGTTCCTGCAAGTTGTGACCTTCACCCGGGATGTAAGCATTGACTTCCTTTTGGTTGGTCAAACGTACACGAGCTACCTTACGCATTGCAGAGTTCGGTTTTTTAGGAGTGGTAGTGTAAACACGCACGCATACACCGCGACGTTGAGGACAAGCATCCAGCGCGGGAGCTTTACTCTTATCGACCAGCGCAGTCCTTCCTTTTCTCACTAATTGCTGAATTGTAGGCATTTTGACTGTGATTTAAATACTTAAATTTTTGATATATCTACTCTAAATTGGGCTGCAAAGATATGACTATTTTTTTAGACCACAAAGAGGTGATTACTATTTTTTCTAATTTTTCTTCTGCGCTTGAAATTATAAGCATCTGTTTGCGACCTGCTTCGCATTTTGTCACTATAATAATGAGTAGACAGAAGCATTGAAATATGTGATTGTTTATACACAAATTGCTTATATACAAATGATAAATAGCGTTGCAATAAGAAGTAGTGATGTAAAAATAAATCTGCCAAATGAGTCAAGCTGTATCATATATAATATATGTGACTTCCCCAGAGACATAGAAGTTCAAATAAAAAATCAGCATTTCGGAAAACTTCTTAGGATAAAAATCGAACAATGAACGTCTGCTTTTATTCCCAAACTGTGTAAATTTTCTCTCAATCACACAATAGGCTCCTAATTCGTCACATGAAAATTGAGATGTATCCCCTCAAAAAAAAAGAATTACACTCTCCAATGATTGTTTTTATAAAACCGCCAAACAGATGCATCCCTTCTCTTTTGTCATAAATTTGTTATGCTTTCAGTGCAATAACAGTACGGAAAATAAGAATTGGCCAGTAATATCACAAAAATACAGTTTTATTATTTTCTTAAATGCAAATATATCTGTTGTTTACTGCATGGTAAATTTCTCACAAAAAAACCAAGAGGCATCTTAATTTAAATCAAAATTATATCAAAAGTCAAAGAATAAAAATCAATATGTTCAAGTGCTAACGAATAAAAAATGTCTTATTTTGTACTCAAACTGTACTTCAGTTTATGATTCAAATCGCATTCCTGATTTCAGATAGAAAGTAGCAACCGCTCTTCTTTCAAAAAACATTTATGTGTAGCAATTTTTGAATGGTAAATTCATTGATCCTAAGAGTAAAAAACAATATTACAATGATGTACGTGTCCGTGCACGTAGCATTTTCTCTCCAAAGTATTTTAAAGTTATGACAAAATTATTTCCCTTTTTATCCTTAAAAATTTTGTCCCCTCCAATATAATGTAAAGATTAATTGCTCTGATTATTTTTCTCATTAAAAGTCGAAAATAAACAAAAAAAATAAACTATTGAACCATGGGCTATAAATTATTTACCAACATACAGTCTGTTGGTAAACCAATTTCTACTAAATTTAATTGTTAATCTGTTAATTTAATTTCTATGAAAAGCAAAGACGTAAATCGAAGAAAGAATTCGAGACATCTTGCACTGAAGATGATCTGTTCAGCTATGTTGATCATGATCGCGCAACTATCTTTTGCGCAAGGTCTTACAGTGAAAGGAAATGTCAAAGACAGCCAAGGGGCTCCACTCCCAGGAGTATCTGTACAAATACAAGGTACATCACAAGGAACCCTAACCGATGTAGATGGAAATTATTCTATCTCCGCTCCCTCCTCTAAATCCACACTGGTATTCTCATTTATCGGTATGGAGACTCAAAAAATCGTTGTTGGAAATCAACATGCAATCAGCCTTACCTTAAAAGACTCTTCCATAGCTTTGGATGAAGTCGTTTCAATCGGTTACGCCCGCATTAAAAAGAGTGATGTGACGGGTGCCATGTCGCAAATATCAGAAAAAACGCTGAAAGAACGTCCTGTGCAAAATGCTATTAACGCAATGCAAGGAAAAGCTGCAGGTGTGGACATTGTGTCAAATGTGCGTCCTGGGGAAATTGCTTCAGTGCAAATTAGAGGTACCCGCTCAGTAAAAGGATCGAATAGTCCTCTATATGTGGTTGATGGTATCATTTTGATGGGAGATATGAACGATATCAATCCTAATGACATCGCTTCTATGGAGATATTGAAAGATGCCTCTTCAACAGCTATTTATGGTTCACGTGGAGCAAATGGTGTTATTTTGATTACCACAAAAAACGGGAAAAAAGGCAAAGTAAATATTGACTATAATGGTGCTGTCACCTTTGATCGGATCAATTCTGTTACGGATTGGGCAAGTGGTGGTGAGATGCTAGATCGCTATCGTTCAGCCAATATTAATGGTGGAACTTACACTAATGGAAGTACAACTTATAATTACCCTAATCCAGCAGCTGATATCACTAAATTCGGCAATAATGACGCTGCTACTATTGCTGCAATTCGTGGCGCATACGAATGGAATGACCCCGGCACATACTCTTCTGTAAAAACTCGAGCTGCTACCACTGAAGAAAAGGCTGCTGGCTGGCCCGATCAAGTACCTGTTTATAATTCCTCGAATGTGGCCGGTACAAACTGGAGAAAATTATTAACCCGTACAGGCATCACTCAGAATCACCAAATAGCACTCTCATCCGGTAGTGAAAATTCGAAACTCTATATCTCATTAGGCTATTTTAAAAACGAAGGAACACAAAAGAATCAAAATTATACCCGTTATTCTTCCCGTATAAACGGAGAGGTCTCTCCGCAAAAGTGGTTAACCATTGGAAGTTCATTGAATGCCACGTACAGCGAACAACAATATGGAACTATTGTTCGTTCGGGTAGCGCAACTGGAGCTAACGATGCTTATGGTATGGCATTGAGCCAATATGTAATGGCTAAACCGTATGACGATGCCGGTAATTTAATTATTTATCCAGGTAATAACTCTGGTTCTCCCACATGGAATCCACTTATTGATTTAAGCAATACTACTGATCTTACTAAAGTAGGCAACATTCAGGCAAATATTTTTAGTGATATACGTTTTACCCCATGGTTGAGATATCATTTAAACTTCGGATCAAGTTATCGGACTAAAGCTTCCGGTGCATGGCAAGGCTCTGCTGCCACTACCCGCCGATCGGGAGCTACTGCAACATCTGCAGCTGCCTCTTTGTACAACTATGAGTATTACCAATATCTGGTGGAAAATGTATTATATGCCAATAAAACGTTTGGAGTCCATGATTTAGGTTTTACCTTAATGCAATCGGGTCAGTACTCTCGCACTGTAACGTCCTATATGACCGCATCAAAAATCATTGCTGATGCTTCCTTGTGGTACAACATGTCTGCAAATGCAAACGGAACTCCAGATTCTTATGGCTCCGGATATAGTGTAACGTCCATGCTATCTTATATGGCTCGCTTCAACTACTCGTTGATGGGGAAATATATACTATCTGCATCAATACGTACTGATGGAGCATCACAGTTAGCCCAAGGTCATAAATGGGATTCATTTCCAGCGGCTTCAATTGCTTGGAAAATACAAGAAGAATCTTGGATGAAAAAATTCAAATGGATTGACGAGTTAAAGCTTCGTTTTGGTATGGGAACTTCCGGCAACGCTTCTGTATCAGCATATTCATCTGCCGGCCCATTAGCTCAATATGCTTATGTATATGGCACTACCGCTGCCTATGGGATGCTTCCCTACAATATGCCAAATCCTGAATTAGGTTGGGAACATACTACACAGTATAATCTCGGACTTGATTTTGATGTGTTAAATCATCGTCTCTCAGGAACCATCGAAGCATATTATTCCGACACCAAAAGATTACTATTAGATCGCAGCATTCCTGCTCTCACTGGTTATATTAATATTGTAGATAATGTGGGAGAACTGCATAACAAGGGCTTAGAAATTACCTTATCGAGCAAGAATATTGTGAATAAAAACTTCACCTGGTCAACAGATTTTTCTTTCTCAACGAACAAAAATGCAATTGTTTCATTAGTCAACGGTAAAGTGGATATGCCAAGCCAAGGATTAAATGGATGGTATATCGGTCAACCACTCAATGTTTTCCGCACCTATAAGTTAGACGGTATCTGGCAAAATACAGATGCCGATAAAGCAGAAATAGCCAAATGGAAGGCAAATGGAACCACTTTTTATGTAGGTCAATATAAACCAGTAGATCAAAACGGTGACTATAAGTTAACTGATGCCGACAAGGTAATCCAAGGAGGTACCGATCCTAAATATGTATTGGGACTAACGAATACCTTCGCCTACAAAAACTGGGAGCTTAGTTTCTTCTTGTATTCCCGAATAGGTCAAAAATACTTTGCATCATTGATTCCTGGTGGTTCGAATCCAACTACTGGTTTTGTGGGTTATGGTCGCCATGTAGATGACAGTCAATTCTGGTCGCCTTCAAACCCCACCGGGAAGTACCCACAACCGACTACAGCTACACTGCTTGCGGCAGTAACACAGGCATCTTATGTCAATGATGGATCATTCTGCATTGTCCGTAATATTTCGTTAGGATATAAAGTTCCAGCCAAAATACTAAATAAGATTAATGTAAGGAGTTGTCAGATTTATGCTCAGGTAATGAATCCATTTATTTTTGGAGGTGAAGTAGTAAAATCTGGCATAAATCCGGATGATACTAACTCATGGACTAGCACTAATAGTGTGGGGGAAGCTTCAGGAGGAACAAACAATAACACAATGATGATCACCAGCTTTGTGGCGGGTATCAGAGTAGGATTCTAATTATTAACTCTATAATCATACAGTAATGAAAAAATATATTCTATTATCATTAATGATAATAAGCATTTTCTCGTGTAAGGATTTCTTGGTAGAACAATCCGTTACAACACTCACGCAAGATTATTATAAAACTGCGGATGGACTACAATCTTTGGTAAAAGGGAGTTATCAAATTCTCCGCTTTAAATCCGACTATAATCAAGGACAATACCTTTCTGGTATCGGGTCTGACGTAGAAGTATTTTGTTGGTCGCTTGCCGAACGTATTTACGATGGGGGTTATAATATAGCAGGATGGGATCCCGGCTATACAGGTACAGCAAACTACATGGCTACCCTTACAAACTACTGGATAGGAGGAGTAAGTGGTGGCTATACAGAAGGAGCATATCCTGAAATAGGTCGTTGTAATATTTTCTTTGAAAACTATGCAAACTTGAGTGCCGCAGATCAAAGCTCTCTTGCGCTCAGAAAAGGAGAGATGCTTTTTTTACGCTCGTATGCATATTTTTTAGTTACGAATGAATTAGGTGATGCTCCATTGATTCTGCATAGCTTTTCAGGAATGCCAGCCAACTTCAATTTTCCAAAAGTAAAAATGGAGTTGATATACAATCAGATTATCAAAGATATGCGTGCTGCCATTGATTTGCTTCCAGCAACAACAACAGAATTAGGACGCATCACAAAACCGGCTGCCGAACATTTCTTGGCAAAACTCTACTTGGTACGTGCACAAGGATCTCAATTCCAAAATAGCACAGAACCAACACTCAATGCATTATACAAAGGTGGAACATACAGCACTGATTTAGATTCGGCAATTTATTATAGCACACAGGCTATTAACCTCATTTCTGCAAGCTCTAATCCCTTATACGGTGGCTTAACCCCAGACTTTAACACACTGTGGACAAGCGCAACTCGGGATGGACAAAAAGAGGTTCTTTTGGCAGCTCAATACGAGCCCACACAAATGTACGATGGTCGCTATGGAAATACATTAGTACACTTGTACAATAGTAATCATACATCGTTAACAGCAGGAACTCCACGCACTCTTACCTATGGTCGCCCTTATGCGACTTCGTGTCCATCGGATTGGGGATATGATCAATTCACTGACCGTGCAAATGATTCCCGTTATTACAAATCATTTCTTACAGATTATGTAGCATCTGCTACAGGAGGGAAAGCTTGGGATAAGCCTACGGCCTACTATTATAATAACTATCTAAACCCAACGGCAGCAACGAAAGCAGTAGTCGGTGTTTCGAAAATTGCAATAAACAGTCGCTCAATTGTGTATGTTGAAAATTCAAAAGATGAACCGTTGGATTCACTTTGGGTCGTCAGCCAACCTTATATAATGATGGTTCGTTGGATGGCCGGAAGTCCAAATCACGCAGGATATTTTAATGCCGATGGTACTCCCAAAGCAGGTGCTATGGTTGACCCTCTAAATCCGGTAAGGCTTAACACAGCAGCTACCACTCAATCAACTACTGAAATCACCACTTCTGCAGGATACACACACCGATTGATGTATCGAGTGAGCGGTGACAAAGCCGAACTTTTCGGTTTGGATCGCGGATTAACTGTTGCTCAATGGTATATGGGTACGAAAAAATGGATTGACCCCTTGCGTGGTAAATCAACAGATGCAAATGGTGCCGGAGCCATTGATATTCCAATTATGAGGCTGGCAGAAACTTATCTGATACGAGCAGAAGCCTATGGTCGTAAAGGTAATTTCACAAGTGCAATTGCAGATCTCAATGTGATTCGTAAACGTGCTGCATATCACTCAGGTGAAACAAGGTCAGATGTATTGGTAACGCTTGAACCCGATGTAATAACAGGTAAATTAGCAATCCCTTCTGCTGAAAAAGTATATCCTTACACAGTAGCGACTGATTCTTATTCCAAGATTGCTATCGACGGAACCGAGTGGCAAGCTGGCAGTGCAAAAGCTACTAAAGAAAATTATCCTATTGAGGCCTCTTCTGATTTAGACCGATTTATTCATTTTATCTATAATGAAAGAGGACGTGAGCTAATCTTCGAAATGACGAATATAGAAGATCAACATAATGCAGGTATCTGGTACGAACGAGTTCGAGATCGCGATATGATGGGAGCTCCTTCCACAGCCACAGGAACAACAGCGTTCCCGTTTCCTAAAGACTATTATGGAGCAACTCAATCGGGAACTCTTGGCGCAAGAGGTACGGGCAAAGGAACTCTCGACAGAAAATACTCATTGAAACCATGGCCATTGTCTTTCATTAAGTTATTGACTGATGCAAACAATAATCCATTGGATGCAACAGCAATTGCGGCTTATCAAAATTTTGGTTATTAATTAGACATGTACTACGGAAGATAACAGTTCTCCCGTGCATTTAAATTTGGAGCCTATTTTAAAACACATCTGATTGTGTTTTAAAATAGGCTCCAAATTATTTTTAAATAACCTAAATATCAAGCTTATAAATCTATATATCAGTAATTTAAATCAATTACTAATTTTTACCTATATGTAAAAATTACTGTCAATAAACAAAGGTTAAAAATCAATTTGTTCAACTGGTGAGGAATAAAAAATGACGTATTTTGCATAGTGAATTTTACAACAATCACAATCTAAAGATTTATGTTTATTAAATACGTGTCCGCACACGCATTGTTTTACTCCAAAAATATTATTCCTTAACGGTGAAAAGCTATTCACATCTCCATAATTTTCAAAAAAATTTACCGATTTATAGAAAAATAGAAAGGTCATATTATAACAGTGCCATTTCTCATAAAAACATTAAGAAACCAACCTTGCTTAAATAAGATATTGAACCATGGGCAATAAATTATTTGTCAATACCCTGTGTTTTGGCAAACTAATTTCTACTAATTAATTGTTAATCTGCTAATTTAAACTTTATGAAAAACAAAGACGTAAGTCGAAGAGTAAATTCGAGACATCTTTCACTAAAGATGATCTGTTCAGCTATGTTGATCATGATCGCGCAACTCGCATTTGCGCAAAGTCTATCGGTGAAAGGAACTATTAAAGACAGTCAGGGTGCACCACTACCCGGCGTGTCTGTCCTTGTACAAGGTACATCTCAGGGTACCTTAACTGATGTTGATGGAAACTACTCCATCTCTGTACCTTCGGCCAAATCGACACTTGTATTCTCATTTATCGGGATGGAATCTCAAAAAATAGCCGTTGGCAATCAACATGTACTTAACGTTACACTAAAAGATTCGTCAGTCACTCTGAATGAGGTTGTCGCAATCGGCTATGGTAGTGTAAAGAAAAGTTCGCTTACCGGCGCTGTGTCGCAAATGAAGACAGAGAGTATAGCCGACAGACCACTGGCTCGTGCTGAAACTGCTCTACAAGGAGCAATGCCCGGCGTAGATGTACGTACTACTACCGGCGAACCGGGGCAGAATATTCAAATCCGTGTGCGCGGTGCTGCATCCGTAAATGCAAGTTCAGATCCATTGTATATTATTGATGGTGCTCCTTCTTCTACCCTTGTCGGGTTAAATCCTTCTGACATTG
>Ga0302286_10003180_pt1 | contig 11120 bp, 8 predicted proteins | sample III_Fen_E2_3_FD_198765 | JGI IMG/M metagenome (GOLD analysis project Ga0302286, IMG submission 198765) | Peat permafrost microbial communities from Stordalen Mire near Abisko, Sweden - III_Fen_E2_3 | ecosystem: Environmental > Terrestrial > Soil > Wetlands > Permafrost | place: Sweden: Abisko...
GTCGAAGGAACTGACATTGAAAAAATTCCCTACGACAATTTCATTTCTTCAAAAACGATTAAGGAGTTCGCAAAAATTTCAACTACAAAATTCACACTACTTTATACAAAAACTTTACCGCTGGATCTGGGTCAAAATGCTTTACCCCGGATGGCGCAGGTGTGCATAAACAGTGGCGCAGGTCTGGTTTATTCCGACTATTTTGAACAGAAGGATGGCATTTGTAAGCCGCATCCGGTTATTGAATATCAGGATGGCAGTTTGCGCGACGATTTCGATTTTGGTTCATTATTACTCTATCGTACAGAAGCTTTCGTCGAAGCAGCAAAACGGATGGATCAGGAATATGAGTTTGCCGGTTTGTACGACCTGCGATTGAAAGTGTCGCAAAACTATCGGCTGGTTCATTTGCCCGAACTGCTGTATACCGAACTGGAATTGGATACCCGCAAATCTGGCGAGAAAATGTTCGATTATGTCGATCCACGCAATCGTTTCAAACAAATTGAGATGGAGAAAGCATGTACAGCTCACCTAAAAATAGTTGGTGCATGGCTCGCCCCGAAATTTAAGGAGATTGAATTCTTGTCTGACAGTTTTAAATACGAAGCTTCGGTAATCATCCCCGTCTGGAATCGCGCCAAAACAATCGCTGATGCCATTAAATCCGTGTTAAATCAGAAGGTTGATTTTGAATTTAATCTGATTATTGTTGACAATTATTCAACCGATGGTACAACCGAATTGATCAAATCTTTTACAGATTCCGCCGACCGGATTGTTCATTTAATTCCAAAGCGAAAAGATCTTGGAATCGGCGGCTGCTGGAATGAAGCGATCAATCACCCAGAGTGCGGAAAGTTTGCCATCCAGTTAGACAGTGATGATTTGTATATTGATAACACAGTAATACAACGTATTGTGACCGCTTTTTACGAACAGAACTGCGCAATGGTGGTGGGATCATATAAAATGGTCAACTTTAAACTGGAAGAAATTCCACCCGGATTGATCGACCACAAAGAGTGGACGCCAGAAAATGGAAGAAACAATGCTTTGCGAATTAATGGATTAGGAGCGCCCAGGGCATTTTATACTCCGATACTTCGAGAGATTCAGGTTCCAAATGTAAGTTATGGTGAAGATTATGCATTAGGAGTTGCTATAAGCCGTCATTATCAGATTGGCCGAATCTATGAACCACTTTACCTTTGCCGCCGATGGGACGAGAACTCCGATTCTTCGCTCGATATTGTTAAAATGAATTCCCATAATTTTTACAAGGATAAAATCCGGTCATTGGAATTGTGGGCACGACAACAGTTAGTCAAAGAATTAGATAATACGGTAATTTGAAAATGTGATAGTAGTACCCTTGAAGCGGTTGCAAACCCTTCAAGTGGTCATTTTAATTGAACAGACACAAAATAAAGAGCGAAGAACAATAAAATGGATTTTTCAATTCAAGTCAGGAATTTAATTCGTCAACAGATCGGGGATTGGGATATTGCCGCTAAAAATTATGGTAGTCTGAAAAATGTCAAGGTGAAAACCTTTGATTTTGATGACTATCATATCGACATACAATATAATCCCGAGCGCATTCTCTCCTCTTCTGCCAAAGTTGATGCTCAATCCATCGAAGCTCGTCCCTGTTTTTTATGTCAGAAAAATCTACCATCGCAGCAGCGTTGGTTATCTTTTGATAATAAATCCCTTGTATTAGTCAATCCGTTTCCGATATTTCCGCAACATTTGACCATTCCATGCATTTCACATACAGATCAGCGTATTTTCGGTAATTTTGGGAGTATGCTCGAACTCGCCGCAAGCCTGGAGGATTTTGTTATTTTTTATAACGGACCACAATGCGGAGCTTCAGCTCCGGATCATCTTCATTTTCAAGCAGGGAATAAAGGGTTTTTACCTATCGAAACTGATTTTATCAATGGAAAATGTTGCAGTGAAGTTCGCAGGATCAAAAGTGTAAAAATCTTTCATTGGCTCGATTATCATCGTGGAATTATTACTTTATGTGGAAATAACAAGAATGATTTAATAACTTGTTTTAATCAGATTTACGATCAGTTGCAGTTACTACAACCCAGCGAGGTTGAACCGATGCTTAATATTCTTGCTTTATTTAAAAATCAAGAATGGGTAATTCACATTTTCCCGCGAACTTTACATCGTCCGGCACAATATTTTGAAAAGGGAGAAAAACAAATCATCCTTAGTCCTGCAGCCGTCGATATGGGAGGAGTACTGATTTTACCCGGAAAGGAAGATTTTGATAAAATTTCAGAGAGAGATATAGTTGATATTTTCAAACAGGTTTGTCTTGAACAGTCAATTATAATTAAGCTAATCAATGATTTATGACAATTTAAGAACGTTTATATCTTGGAATTTAAATGAATGCACCTCAAATTAAGGTAGGAATTATGGCTGGTAGGGAAATATTCTTTACCCTTCAGGGAAATTATCAATTGGAATTTTCAAGAAGTAAAATTACTGGAAGGTGTAAGGTCAGAAAAGCTGTGACAGGTATTGAGCTTAAAACTGATAATAATGACTGGCAATGTCCTAAGGGCTTAAAACTAATTCCTTTTAATCCCGAAAAGGCAAAATTCACCTTGCACGATGTAACAATCGGCATCAATTTTCATTGGGAACGAAAAGAGGATCAGGTATTTAAAGGAGGTCTTAATTTTATGAATGATGGCGAAAAAATTCATGCTATCAACGAATTAAGTGTAGAAGATTATCTGATCAGCGTGATCTCATCCGAGATGAGTGCCACCTCATCGATGGAACTATTGAAGGCTCATGCGGTTATATCAAGAAGTTGGTTATTGGCTCAAATTCAGAAAAATACAAATCTTCAAACCAGGCTTCAAAAGTATCAGTCGACTATCCGGACTGATGATGAACTGATCAAATGGTACGACCGCGAAGATCACACCTATTTTGATGTTTGTGCAGATGATCATTGTCAACGTTATCAGGGAATTACGCGCTCGACTACTCCCCAGGTCGAGAAAGCTGTTAAAGAAACACATGGCGAAATTCTTGCGATTGAAGGGGTGATCTGCGATGCCCGTTTTTCGAAATGTTGTGGAGGTGTTACCGAAGTTTTCGAAAACGTCTGGGAACCGGTCAAACACACATATTTGCAAAAAATAGTCGACAATAATCTTCCTCCTGCCGGTTTCAGCCTGTCACTTGAAAAAGAAGGCGCTGCTAAACAATGGATTATGAATAATCCGGTAGCGTTTTGTAACTCATCCGATAAAGAAATTTTAAAACAGGTTTTAAATAAATATGATCAGGAAACCAATGATTTTTACCGGTGGAAAGTTTCCTATTCTCAGGATGAAATAAGTGAATTAATAAAAATACGATCCGGCGTCGATTTTGGAAAAATCGTTGATTTAATTCCGGTTAAGCGCGGTGGTTCGGCCAGACTAATAAAACTAAAAATTGTCGGAACACTCAAAACTATGATAATTGGTAAAGAATTGGAAATCAGAAAAACGTTATCAAAATCGCATCTTTTAAGTTCCGCATTTATAGTTGAAAAACAAGAGGTGGAAGGTAATATTACCTTTGTTTTGCACGGTGCTGGCTGGGGACATGGTGTTGGTTTATGTCAGATCGGAGCTGCTGTAATGGGATCAAAAGGTTATTCTTACCACGAAATTTTATTGCACTATTTTCGTGGGGCAGGCATGGAACATCTATATTAAAATCAATATATTAAACATGTTAGGCAGAATCATTTTCGTAAGTTTACTTTTATTGACTTCACTGATTACCAGCGGATCTTCATGGGTTCGCGTTAACCAGATGGGTTATCTGCCTCAATCAGTTAAAGTGGCTGTTTATATTTCAGACGAAACGGGAGAATTATCGAAATTTCAACTTGTTGATGCAGTATCAGGTAAAACTGTATTCGTAAGTTCACCAATAAGTTACGATGGATCAAAATGGGGCTTGAAATCTGCTGCTCGTCTCAATTTCTCAAAATATTCGAAGGAGGGCCGGTATTATTTGAAGGCCGGTAATTCGCGTTCTGTGGAATTCCCAATCGCACCGGAAGTTTACAGAGGTTCAGCCGATTATATTTTAAAATATATGCGTCAGCAACGGTGCGGATACAATCCCTACCTTAAAGATTCGTGTCATACACATGATGGTTTTATTGTAGATCACCCTACAAAAACAGGTCAAATAATTGATGTTAAAGGAGGATGGCACGACGCAACTGATTACCTGCAATATGTAACAACCTCAGCGAATGCTGTTTATCAGATGCTCTTTGCTTATTCGAAAAACCCTGAAGTATACAGTGATCAGTTTAACGCTTTCGGATTGCCGGGAGCTGACGGAATTCCTGATATATTGAATGAAATTCGTTGGGGATTGGATTGGCTGATCAAAATGAATCCCGACAGCACAGAAATGTATAATCAGATTGCAGACGATCGCGATCACGTTGGTTTTCGGTTACCAAACAAAGATTCAGCATCTTATGGAAAAGGATTGTATCGACCGGTTTACTTTGTGACAGGAAAGCCTCAGGGTTTATCTAAATTTAAAAATCGTTCAACCGGTGTATCATCAACAGCCGGAAAGTTTAGTTCAGCGTTTGCATTGGGGGCACGTATTTTCCAAAAATCAGACCCTGGATTTAGTAAAAATCTCGCAATCAAAGCAAAACAGGCATATGCCTTCGGATTGACCGATCTCGGAGTCGCCCAGACAGCCAGCGTGGTATCACCCTATTTTTACGAAGAGGACAATTATGTGGATGATCTTGAACTTGCTGCCTATGAACTTTTTAATTTAACCGGACAAGCTTACTATCAAGATCAGGCCAATTATTGGGGTCAACTTGAACCAATTACACCATGGATGGAAAAAGGGAGTGCACGGCATTATCAGTACTATCCATTTGTAAATCTGGGCCATGCCAATCAGGCATTAGCGAATAATTCGACGGCAGCAAACTATGCAGGTTTTATGAAAAGTGGGTTAAGGGCCATTTACGAAAGAGGTAAAACCGATCCGTTTCTGAATGGAATTCCATTTATCTGGTGCTCAAATAATTTGAATGTTGCGGCGATCACCCAGGCAAGACTCTATTTTGAAACGACTTCCGATTCGACCTTTATTGAAATGGAAGCAGCTCTCCGCGACTGGCTATTAGGCTGTAATCCATGGGGAACCAGCATGATCTGCGGATTACCTGCAAACGGAAATTATCCGCATTATCCTCACTCTTCGATCACAAAAATCATTGGCGAGCCAACTTTTGGCGGATTAGTTGATGGTCCGGTTTACAGCGAAATCTTTAACGGCCATATTGGTGTTAGTTTATTGAATAAGGATATTTATCAGCCATTTCAAAATGGAGTTGCTGTTTATCACGACGATATAGGCGATTATACTTCGAATGAACCAACAATGGACGGAACCGCAAGCCTAAGTTTTTATTTATCTTCACTTGAAAGAGAAGGAATCCGACAGCTAAAAATGAAGAATAGCAAATTGAAAATTAACAAAGGAGTTTGCAGAAAAAATAATGAAATTTCAGATGGCTATTTATATAATAAACTAAATAACTGAGGGACATGCCCGAAGAAAAACAGACAAAAAGCTCCCGTAATCCATGGTCGTGGGTACCAAGTCTCTACTTTTACCAGGGAATTCCATATAGCATTGTGATGATCACTTCTGGTCTGATTTATAAGACAATGGGGGTCTCCATTGCAACGTTTGCCTTTTGGACGAGCTTACTTTACCTGCCATGGGCAATCAAACCATTGTGGAGTCCATATATTGATGTCATTTCGACCAAACGAAACTGGGTTTTGTGGACACAGTTATTGCTTGGAGTTGCCTTTATTGCAGTAGGTTTCGCGATGCAACTGCCATTTTATTTCCCGGTTACCCTGGCGATTTTTGCCATTATTGCCATTTCATCGGCCAGTCATGATATTGCAGCCGATGGATTCTACATGCTTTCGCTCGATCAGCATAAACAGGCATTTTTTGTGGGTATTCGAAGTACATTTTACCGTTTTGCAATGTTGACAGCCCTGGGATTGCTACCGTTGATTGCTGGGGTAATTCAGGAAAATACAGGGCTTGAACCTGTTTCGTTCGTAGTGGATGCCGTTCCTGCCAGTCAGTTTAAAGCCGCCGATATTACTAATTTTAAGATTATAAAACAGGCAGGGATTCCCAAAATAATCATCTTTCCCGAAAAAGTGCAGATTCCAATTTTTGAAAAAGGGGGATCCAAACTTGATTCGGCTGTAATATTTGTCGCATTATCTGCTCCTCCTGTTCAGGGAAAAACGATCGTCGTGAATCTTGCACGCAGATCGGGAAGTAAGGACATTGATCTGCCTAAAAACCAATCAGATCGTTTCGAATTTACGACCTCAAATTGGAATAGACCTGTTGCCACAACACTTCGTATCGATCACAACCTGACCAATAAAACCAGTTCGCAATTCAGTGCAACTGCCGGGAATATTGCCTTCAGCTGGACGGTATCATTGGGAGCGATCGGTCTCATATTGTTACTATTGGCTGTATATCACCGAATTGCATTACCCAGACCTTTGGAAGTCAATGAAAAAAAGAAAGTAGACCTGAATGTTTATGGCGAAGTATTCAAATCTTTCTTCACAAAACCGGGAATTGGTCCTGCGCTGATTTTCTTTCTGTTGTACCGACTTGGTGAAGCTCAACTGATGAAAGTATCTACCCCATTCCTGGTGGACGCACCAAACAGTGGCGGAATTGGCTTGACCTCGGCGCAATATGGAATTGTCTACGGAACACTTGGTATGATTTGTCTTACCATTGGCGGAATACTTGGTGGCGTAGTCGCTTCAAAATTTGGTTTAAAACGGATGATTTGGATCATGGCATTCGCAATGAATATCCCGATTAGTGTTTATATTTACCTGTCAACATTTCAACCTGCTCCGGGTGATTTAACGATCTATTTATCAATTGCCGCAGAACAAATGGGCTACGGATTTGGCTTCACGGCCTATATGCTTTATATGCTTTCATTTGTCGGTGACAGTAAATTTAAAACAGCAGAATATGCAATTGGAACCTCATTAATGGCATTTGGAATGATGATCCCTGGTATGATTTCTGGTTATATGAAAGAGCTACTGGGTTATCAGCATTTCTTCATTTATGTGATGATCTGCTCCATTCCCGGAATTATTGCCATTAAGTTTTTAAAAATTGATCCTACTTTTGGGATAAAGAAAAAAGAAGTGGCGAAGGTGTGATGGAGTGATGAAGCGAATTTAAAAAAAATGTCATTAAAAATTTATAATAAAATTATGAAAAGATTCATTGGATTAAGCTTGATTTTGTTGTTAAGCTTCAACTTGAATGCGGCGAAACACCCCAAACGGGAGATGCGGGCGGTATGGATTGCGACCGTGGCAAATATTGATTGGCCATCGGCATCAAACCTTACAACAGAGCAACAGAAAAAAGAATTTATCGAATTACTTGATCTAAGCAAAGCGTATAATATGAACACAGTTGTGTTCCAGATCAGACCGGCTGCCGATGCTTTTTATGCTTCTAAATACGAGCCATGGTCGCAATGGCTGACAGGGAAACAGGGCAAAGAGCCTGATTATGATCCATTAACTTTTGCTAGTGTCGAATGTCGCAAACGTGGACTCGATCTCCATGTCTGGATCAATCCTTACCGCGCGGTTTCGGATGTTACGAATAATCAGACTGCCCCCAATCATATCACCAATACCCATCCCGAATGGTTTCTCACCTATGGAAAGACGAAATATTTCGACCCTGCACTTCCCGAAACCCGCAATTTTGTGGCAACTGTGGTGAGCGATATTGTTCGTAGATACGATATTGATGCCGTTCATATGGACGACTATTTTTATCCATACCGGATTGCCGGGGCTGAGTTTCCGGATGATCATTCGTTTAAATCATATCCAAGGGGTTACGCTTCCAATCAGCGTGACGATTGGCGACGGAATAATGTAGATCTGATAATCAAACAAATACATGATAGCATCAAGATCATCAAACCATGGGTTGAGTTTGGAATTTCGCCATTTGGTGTTTGGCGAAACAGCGTAAAAGATCCCGCCGGTTCAAATACGAAAGCGGGTCAAACCAATTATGACGATCTTTTTGCCGATGTGCTGAAATGGCAACGCGAAGGATGGATTGATTACGTCACCCCTCAAATCTATTGGGAAATCGGTAAAGAAGTAGCTGATTATAAAATTATTGCAGATTGGTGGAGTCATAATACCTTTGGTGCGCAACTCTATGTTGGTCAGGCTCCTTACAAGATTGATCTTCAGGCAAAAGAAAAATCGTGGCAAAGTGCCGACGAAATTATTCGTCAGATTAAATTAAATCGTAAATATCCTGAAATTTCAGGAAGTATGTTTTTCAGTGCAAAATTTATGCGTAAAAATCCTTTGGAACTTCACGAAAAATTACAAAAAAAGTTTTACCGTTATCCGGCTCTCCCACCTTCAAATCAAAGAATAAATCCGGTGCAGCCACAGGAACCACTTCATGTTCTGTTAACTGAAAAAAATGGTCAGTTGAATTTTTCATGGGAGAAGGGTCAAAACACAAAGTCGTTTGTCATTTACCAGTTTAGGAAGGGACAACGAATTAATACCAAAAAACCGGAGCATATTTTTCTGACAACATCAGATAATTCAATCACTTACGAATTTAATAAACGTACTGATCCCAGACGGTATAAATATGCAGTAACATCAGTCAGTAAATCGAATGCTGAAAGTGAACCCGTTAATTTCTTATATAAAGAATAATTCACTGATCAAAAGAACTGATTTCAAAAAATTAAAGAGTGTCAGAATAATTTCATGTAATAAAACGTAAATTTGTATGAAATATTTAAATTCAAAATCATGTTATCTAAACCATTACAAGTTAAAGCGGTTAACCACTATTCTATTTGGGTTAAATTCGAGGATAACACTGAAGGAGAGGTTGATCTGTCACATTTAATCGATAAACCTGTTTTTAAAAATTGGATGAAGCCCGGATTCTTTGATAGAGTATACATTGATCCTGAAACTGATGCAATAGCCTGGGACGAAAATATTGAATTATGCCCTGATAATATGTATCTGAAAATTAAAGGAATAACATTTGAACGGTGGAAAAATAACCAATTTTCTTATGCCACAAATAAGTAGGTTTTTCGGGATTATCATATCCATGTTTTACGATGAACACTATCCACCACATTTTCACGCTACTTACGGTGAATTCAATGCAGAGATTGAGATAATTGAGCTAAGTATTTTAGCAGGAAAATTGCCCTCCCGGGCATTAGGACTCGTAATTGAATGGGCTTCAATTCATCAATCAGAGTTAATCGAAAATTGGAAACGAATTGAAAATGGCCAGATGATCGAAAAAATCGCTCCACTGGAGTAATGCATTACTATCTGATAAAAAATAGTCCATGAAAAGGTCGAAACTCTTCCTTCTTTTCTTTTTAATTCACTTTTTTGCGTTTTCGCAGGATCTCGATTATGCAAAAAGAATTATCGAAAAATTATCTTCCCCTGAATTTAAAGGTCGTGGATACATCGAATACGGGGACAAGATCAGTGCGGACTATATCTCGGGTGAATTCCGCAATTTTGGTTTATTGCCAATAAATAAGAGGACTTATTTTCAGAAATTCAATATTTCAGTCAATACATTACCTAACCGGGTAATGGTCAAAATTGATGGCATTGAATTAAAAGCTGCTATTGATTATTTGGTTGAAGCATCATGTCCGACAGTCAATGGTAAATTTCAGATTATAAAGACTTCGAGAAGCCAGATTGATACTGAAGAAAAGCTTATTACACTAATTAATAAAACTGGTGACTCTTATATTCTGATTGATAACCGGGGTAAAAAGGATGAAAAACCGGAAGTAAGTAAAAAGATTGACGAATACCTGCAATTTTTAAAATATAGTCCTGAAGTAAACATTAAGGGTATTATCATTTACTCGAATGATAAGCTGACATGGGAAAGCTCAACGACTCAAAACTTAAGACCAATTGTTATAATCAATAAGGAATTAGACCTGAATAACTTAAATTCAATTGAAATTACCGTTGATTCAAAATTCATACAAAAATATGAAACTCAAAATATAATAGGCTCAATTAATGGGACATCCAATTCCGATTCGATGATCGTCGTATTGGCTCATTATGACCATTTAGGCAAAATGGGAAAGGACATCTATTTCCCGGGAGCTAATGATAATGCCAGTGGTGTTGCGATGCTCCTGAATATGGTGAAGCATTACTCCAAAAATAAACCAAAATATACGACAGTGTTTATTGCGCTTTCAGGCGAAGAACTGGGCCTTCTTGGCGCTAATGCATTTATTGACAATCCATTAATCGACTTAACCAAAATAAAATTCCTTGTAAACTTTGATATAGCCGGAACAGGTGACGAAGGTATAAAAATTGTGAATGGAAGCATTTTCAAAGGTAAATTCGATCTGATTAACCGAATCAATCAACAAGAAAAATTACTTCCTAAAATTGATATCCGTGGCGCGGCTTGTATCAGTGATCATTGCATGTTTTACCAGAAAGGGGTACCGAGTTTCTACATCTACACACAAGGAGGGATTAAAGCGTACCATGATATTTTTGACAAATATGATACCCTCCCACTGACGAAATTTGTTGAATACTGCAAATTAATGATTCAGTTTTTTGATTCAATTTAAGATGCAAAAGAATAAGCTGATTGGTTTCGGTTTGCTGTTTATGCTGACTTTCCCGGTGAAGTCTCAGTCACAGATAACTCCTGGTCAATTGCCTATTCATTCATCGTCCGATTCTGTTTACAGCGCAAATACCAATGTTCAAAGTCGGAATTTTTACTGCACACAACTTACTCAACGACAAATTGTTGAATCAGCACTGACTCTTCTTGAAAACAAAAATCAATTGATTCCATTTGAAGGGTTAGATACACTTCGTATAGCTGCACTTTCAGTGGGATCTTCCTCGGTTACCCCT
>Ga0302286_10003181_pt1 | contig 11120 bp, 5 predicted proteins | sample III_Fen_E2_3_FD_198765 | JGI IMG/M metagenome (GOLD analysis project Ga0302286, IMG submission 198765) | Peat permafrost microbial communities from Stordalen Mire near Abisko, Sweden - III_Fen_E2_3 | ecosystem: Environmental > Terrestrial > Soil > Wetlands > Permafrost | place: Sweden: Abisko...
ATCCTTTAGTCCGCCGGCTCCCTTAGTCGCATCAAAGGTGATTGTTACTGGAACGTTCTCGGTTACTAATGCAGGATTGGTAGTAACTTGCCCAAAGCTTAACTGATAAAAAGCTATAAACAAGAAAAGAAGGGGGATTCGAAGTAACATTGCAATTGGAATAAAAGGTTCAAATCATAAAATGAATAGCAGATAGTAAGACCTTGACTTCTCAAGACCCTATTATCTGCAATATTCCATCAATTTATCAACTAACATCTTAACTGATAAATTGTTTCAATCCATAAAAAAGGCTTACCCGCGATGATCAGCAGATAAGCCTTCTATATTCAAAAATTAGTTTTTCTTAATGGTACAAGTATAAGTAGCCTTGCTCAAGTCGAGGGTAATTGTATAGTTACCAGCTGCGGCAATCGCAAGATTTCCACCAGTTGTTGTCAGTGCGTCAACAGTACCGCCTAAAGCTAAATCCCATGCATCGTTTGCTCTGAATTTTATCTCTCCAACAACCAAATTAGTAGTAATTACCAATACTTTATTTGTTGCATCCCAGGTTAAGTTTTGGTCTGAATTCCAACCATCAGCAGTTGCAGAACCAATTAAACCCCATCTGTTTGCATTATAAGTATATGCATTTGGATGACTTAAGTCCAAGGTGAAAAAATAATCAGCATCTAAAGTGAGAGGAATATTCCCACCACCGGCACTTAAGATTCCATTAGCTAAATCACTACCATAATTTAAGTCCCAGGAATGATTTGCCCTGAATTTAAATGCTCCGGCAATCATATGCATTCCACCCTTCCATGTGCTTGACGTAGGATCATAAGTGATAGCTGTTTCATCATTCCAGGCATTTGGTGAAGCATCACCAATAATACCCCAGGTTGTTGCAACTGCAGTATAAGTCATCGGATTAACACCAGCATTCACATTTATTTTATAATAACCCATAGGTGAATTGATATTATCTTTAGAATCATCATGCAATATCCCAGGAGTTACTACACCGGCAGCATCATTATTGGCATAATTAGGACCATTCCAATTAGGCTGGGTTGCAAATTTCCAATTATTAGACGCATTTGCCATGTACACATAGCCTTCTACATTATCAGGTGCAGATTCTAAACTTGCTACTTGAGGTGATTTGTCAGGAGCCCAATCAGCAAAAGTTGAACCAGGATAACTGGCTGCAACATAGTCACCGGGTAGGTTCCAGGTACGAGTAGAAACTAAAGTAGTAAATACAACATCTGGTCCATAAGCTGTACCCGCGCTATTTGTAGCGTAAGCACGAACATGATATTTTGTAAGTCCTTCCAATTTTGTAAGCAGACTAACAAAAGCGCCAGCACCGGTTCCTGTAGAAACTTTGCTGTTAGCAACAGTAGGATTAAGAACTTTACTATAGCAAATACCACGTGCGGTAACATCCGCACCACCTGTAACCGTCACATTACCCCCGCCAGTAGCAGTTGTACCGGTAATTAAAGTAATGGCAGCAGTCGTAACAGTAGGAATAACAGGTAAAGTAGTAAAACTAAATTCTTCACCATAGATTGTCCCGGCTGCATTGGTAGCATAGGCACGTGTGTAATATTTGGTAGCATAAGTAAGCCCCCCAATTTTGACAGTAAAGGTTGCCGTTGTTGCAGTACCAGTATAAATAGCCTTGCTATTTGCAATCGTAGGAGCAGTTGCTGTATTGTAACAAATACCCTTTTCGGTAAATCCACTTCCCTGAGCTACCACATAACCAACAACTGTTACTGAGTCTGATTTAACATTTAAGACCTGGGCAGTGGCAAGCGTAGGCTCCAATCTGACATCTGACTTCTCCTTAGTACATGCACCAATGAAAATGGTTGCAATAACAAGTACAGCCAATATTCTATTAATCGTTTTTCTTTTCATGAGAAAATATTTTAAAATTTAGATAGTTGGAGTAAAAACAACCTTCATTGGAGTTGTTTCCAGGTACAGTTTTATATTATACGTACCAGGAGCAATATCATCAATGTTTGCGCTATCCGTAGTGCCATTATTCTGGTACAAATTATTCAGATCATGTCCGGCAGGATTATAGGCCACGTTTACGCCAGCCCATCCGCCATGGGTTCTGAATTTAATACCACCAGCCGTAACCGTTTTGGTAACATTCCAGGTATGATCGGTGAAATTGTATACCATCTTAGTATCATTATCCCAGCCCCCAACACCATCACCAATGATACCAATTGTAACATCACTGGCGGTCATTTTTATCTGTGTTGGATCAGTTAAATCAACTGTAACATTGTAAGCTCCTGCTTCAAGCGCAATTGCTGGTCCGTTTTCAGTTAAAACGCCAGTAGCTATATCTCCACCATAGATTTTACCATTATCCTTATTCGTAAATTTGAAGGCAGTACCATCTGTATAAATCCATCCTGAATACTTCTTATTGTCGGTGGGTGAAGTAATCGTTTGTGGGGTACCCGCAACAGTGAACGCTAAAGCCGGAGGTCCGTAAGTAGTGATAGTAACTGCTTTTACCTCGGAAATTGCGACAATCGGTGTAGCTCCTGAAGCTTCAATTGTTAATACCGCCCTCACCCTTAATTCCATTGCCGAGGATTTATCCAGTGGTAATGTCTTAATTAAAGAAGAGTTAAGATCGGTAACGGAAATATTGAAGGTATCTACCCGACTGGAAGCAATTGAAATGGGGCTCTTAAACTGGTTACCTGCGATATCGGCTTCAAGGTTATAAGTCACTGAACTTTGAAATCCGAAATCTGCGTTAGTTCCAATAAACTGCAGTGATTTTGATGCTTCTGATCTTTTTAATGCAAGATCAGGCACCGTGGTAAGTGCTGGTGCAGTTGGACTGGCAAGCAAAATTGCTCTTGTTTCTTCCTTTTTACAGGAGGAAAACATACTTGCCATTCCAATGAAAACTAGGAATATAATTATGTAATTTCTCATTGTTGTAATTTTATAAATGATTAATTATAACCAGGATTTTGTTTGATATTTGGATTGGCAGATACTTCATCACCTGGAATAGGGAAGATATTCAAGTGCTTGTCAGTTTTAGCACCTGCAAATACATTTCCTTTCCATGCCCAGGTATAGGTACCATCTGAAAATTGTCCGAATCGTATTAAGTCGGTACGTCTGTGACCTTCATAATAAAATTCGCGTCCAAGCTCATCAAGCATATACTGGTTGGTCAGTTGCGCAGCAGTAATATTGTGAATAGCATCTCCAAAAGCACGGGCTCTGATCACATTAACATCCGTAACTGCGCCTGCAACATTACCAGATTTTAATAGCGCTTCAGCACGCATTAAATAGGCTTCAGAAAGACGGAAAATCGGAAAATCGGTGCTTGCAAAGTCAGAGTTATAGTTGACGATTGCGGCTCCATCTGAGCGGTTATTTGTGAATTTGTAAACTCCGATGCCCTGAGAAAAGGTTGGAATATTTTTAATCTCCCAGGCATCCATCCTCTTTATGAATACCCTTTTGTCCTTCACTTTTGTAAACGACGGGTCATTTGCACTAACAACCGATACATTTCCATAAACTGCTAACGTATCAACCAGAACATTCACAAATTGTCTTTTTGTTCTGTTTCCGCCCCAGTTACCCGGTAAACCCAAAGTTGCAGCATCGATATTTGTTCCGTTGGAAGATGAGTGAATGATGAAAGAAACACCAGTAGGACCCTGGATATTTATGCCATCCTCGGCTAAAGCGAAAATCATTTCAGGGCTTACATCATTATCAGAACTGAAATTTTGTCTGTAATTTGTTGCTAATGTATATGCATTACTACCAATTACTTTATCGCAATAAGTTTTGCAATCAGCCCACCTGGCTGTACCGGTATATACTTCAGCGTTAAGATACAATTTTGCCAGTAACATCCAGGCTGCAGCCTTATCGGCGCGGTAACGTTCGAATTTCGGTTCTCCCAACAGGTTCTGAACTGCTAACAACTCAGTCTCAACATAGGTAAATAATGCTGCCCTGGTGGTTTGAGAAGGGAAAAAAGTACCAACCTTATCCTTCTCAGTAATAAAGGCGGGATTACCAAATAAATCGAGAGCATAAGAGTAAGCAAGTGCCCTTAAAAACCGTGCTTCAGCATTGTATTTGATAATGTCAGGATCGGTGTCGCCAGTAGTTAACCTGATATAGTCATTACTTAGGACAGCCAGCCAGATTATACGCGAATAAACACCTGTTAAAAATGGATTATTTGGAGTCCATGTTTGTGTATTCAGGTCAGCAATACCAGGATCACCCCAGGCACAGATCACTTCATCGGTGGTCAATTCCTGTACATTCCAGTATGCCCTGATAAAACAGGTAAAGTTAGCATCTGAAGAATTAATATCGTTGTCATCACCGGCCTGACCGCGTGTAATGAAACCGGCATATATTTTTGCCAATGCCTGTTTCATGGCGCCTGGCCTGTCTTTCAAATTGGTGGACAGTAATAAATTCGGATCAATCGGTTTTACATCCAGGTCTTTCACACAGGATGTAATTAACACTGTTGTTAATGCAACACCTAATGTCAATATTTTTATATTCATAATACTCGTTTTAATTGGATGTTAAAAAGTTAAGTTTACACCAAGAATGAATGACCTTGGACGTGGATAGAAGTTGTTGTCGACTCCGCCGTCAACTTCAGGATCAATCCCTTTGTATTTCGTAATCGTAAATACATTTTGTACAGTAAAGCTAACCCTGGCATTAACGTTCTTCATAACGTTGTCAATATTATATCCTGCATTCAAGTTGTCCAATTTAAAGAAAGAGGCATTTTGAACGAAATAATCAGAATATGGCTGACGAGTCACAAATTTAGTTTCTTCAAGGAATTTAGGAGCATTAGCCCAATAGCCCAAAGCATACCGGATATCATATGAAGCACCCGAAGCTACTGCATTGTATACATAGTTTCCAAGACTAATACGTGAAGAAGCTCCAATATCGAAATTCTTGTAAGCATATCGTACAGATAGTCCCATCAGGTATTTTGCTGCCGGGCTTTTATAGGTATACTTGTTCTTGTCGATTCCATTAATAGCTCCCCCTTTTCCGGAAAGATCAACGTAAACTCCTTCAACAGGATTACCATTCGCGTCATAAACCTGTTTGTTAACAAAGAAAGAATTTAATGGGGATCCGACCTGTTGAATCTGGCTGTTCCCGGAATAAATACCACCACCGGTAGGTACACCAATATAATTGGGATCGTCGGTACGAAGTAATTTGGTGATTTTGTTCTCATTGTATCCAATATTAAAACCGATCGTCAAATCCTGATCCTTAGTGGATAATGGTTTTACATTCAAGGAGAATTCAGCCCCTTTATTTTCCATACTACCCACATTTGTTAACAGAACATTAGAGAAGTTACTACCGTTAGGAATGGCGATCCGATTCAATAAATCATCGGTGACACGTTTATAAACATCAAATGAACCAGAAATACGATTATTTAAGAAACCAAAATCAAGTCCAGCATTTTGAGTGGTTGTTGATTCCCATTTGATATTCTCATCGTAAGCATTAGGACGTAAAGTCTGAATGAAATTATTGCCAAACTGATAAGAATACCCACTCAGTGAAGAACGGTATTGTGCCAGAGCCGGATAATCATTGTCCACGATATTCTGCTGACCAGTTACCCCCCAACCTAAACGAAACTTCAGGTCGGAAACTGCGCTTACATCACGTAAAAAAGACTCGTCTTTAATTTTCCATGCAAAGGCAGCTGATGGAAATAGTCCCCAGCGATTTGCTTTTGCAAAGCGGGAAGATCCGTCATCCCTAACAGTAACTGTCAACATATAACGATCTAACAAGGTATAATTCATACGGCCAAAGAAAGAAACCAGATAACTTTCAGTTGCAGTTGATGCGCTGTCCGAAGCAGGAACCCTCGGGTGTAATGCATCAATGATGCTTACTTGTAATCTGTCTTCATCTCTTCTGATATGATTCCATGAATACCCAGCCGTTACGTCAACTTTACTGGAAATTGATTTTAGATCCTTGTTATAATTGAAATAGAAATCGAGTAATTTGTTTGAATACTTTCCGTTATAGTTTCTAATTTGTCCCCATACGCCACGTCTCATCCACGAAGCGATTGTATCGGTATTATCGTGTCCTTTTGTTTTGGTATAATCAAGACCCGCATTTAAGTTAGCGCGCAAGCCAGGGATCATTTTGAACTTATAATCCAACTGGACATTACCGATTATACGTTTTCCGTTTGCCTTATTATCGCGAAGCTTGGCTTGTGCAACCGGGTTGCTGCCGAAAGCAGTTTCTTGTCCGTTAGGCGTACCATCGATTGTCCATGTATAGTAGCCGCCAAAACGGGTATTTCCGTTCATAACAGGTTTTGTCGGATCCATGCTAACAGCACTTGCAATTGCATCTGTATTCCCATAGTTATTCTCAATGTTCATAGCTTTTGCATTGACAGTAACTTTAAGGCGATCTTCGAAAAATGTAGGATCTGCACCAACAGAAACTGTTGTCCGGTTCATATCTGTATTTTTCAAAATACCGTTCTGCATAGTTTGCCCAATAGAAACCCTGTAAGGCATTGTCTTGGTTGCTCCTGAAAGACTTAGGTTGTGGTCTGTACTTATTGCCGTGCGGAAAATTTCCTTTTGCCAATTCGTATTTTCCTGCCCTAACCTGGAAAAACCAGCTGCATCATAAAGATTTTTGTGATCCCATGCCATTTTTCTGAATTCATCGCCTGAATATACATCTGCAAATTTGACAGCCGAAGCAACAGAAACATTTCCATCGTAAGTTATTTTCAAACCGCTTCCTACTTTACCTCTTTTAGTAGTAATAAGGATTACACCATTTGAGGCCCTTGAACCATAAATAGCAGTAGCAGAAGCATCTTTCAAAACAGTAAAAGTTTCAATATCGTTAGGATTAACAGAAGCTAACGGATTGCCCATACCAGATATCGATCGGTTATCAAGTGGAACACCATCGATGATGATCAACGGGTCGTTAGTAGCCGATAATGAAGATCCACCACGTATGCGGATTGTTGCGCCACTACCGGGAGCGCCACTTGTGGATGTAATTACGACACCGGCGCTTTTACCTACGATTAGGTCCTGGGGTGAAGTGATTGCCCCTTTGTTGAAGTCTTTTGCGCTTACAGTAGTTACGGCTCCTGTAGCATCAGACTTTTTTACAGTTCCGTATCCGATAACTACAACTTCGTCAATCCCTTGTGTTTGCATCGCTAAAGCTACGTTGATAGTAGATTGTTGATTAACCGTCAAAGTTTGTGACGTATACCCAACAAACGAAAAAACAAGTTTCGAGCCGGGAGTAGCCTTGATCGAATACTTTCCATCAAAATCGGTAACAGTACCATTGTAAGTTCCTTCAATTAAAACTGTGACACCTACAAGAGCCTCTTTACTAGAAGCATCGGTAACCTTACCGGTAATTGATCTTTCCTGTGCAGTTACTGATAATGTCAGTAATGCAAAAAGGAAAAGCCAAATTGCCTTCATTCTTACAAATTCAAATTTCATGTGAGTCAAATTAATGGTTCATAAATCATGGTTAAAAAATTTTACCTATAAAGGCCTATTTATATTTGAATATCAATTGTTTGCCTCCACGAAACCTTTCCCTTTTTCATTTTAGCAACACAAAGTAACATATTTTTAACACTAATTTAACACTCATTAATCCCATGTTACTTGTTTTTTATTATGCAAACGTTTGCGGTGACGTTTGCATCCAACATGTTATACAACATGTTTTTAAAAAGGACATTTTGAGAACGCAAATGACAAAAAAAAGGGTCGCCCGAAACCGGACAACCCTTTAATTTTGTTGCTTTTGATAGAGCTACTGAATCGCCCAATCCAAGAATAAACTCATTTATCTTTTAACGCTTGGGTTAAAGACCTTACTTACGAAGATCATTAATATCCCGGATTCTGTTTTAAGTTTTGGTTCACATCCAATGCCGAAGTTGGAATCGGATAGAGCATTGTTTTTGTGGCAGTTGTTGCTGGCTTTTCTTGCCATACATCACCGAATTTGCCAAAACGGACCAAATCCTGACGACGTAAACCTTCCCAATACAATTCATAACCACGTTCTTTCAAAACATCTGCAAGAGTTACGGAGGTTAGGGCAGGTAAGGTTTTACCAGCTGCACTACGTTTTGCCCTAATATAGTTGACATCAGCGAGTGCACCCGCAGCATCTCCATTTCTAAGTTTTGATTCTGCTCTTATCAGATAAATATCCGAAATACGCATAATCGGAACATCATTTGGTGACGAGAATTGATGCGTTGTAGCTGAATTTGGCGCAAATTTCACAACACGTACTCCTGCGTTTTCTGCAGAGCTTTGTAAATTAAGTTCAGGAACGAAGATTAAAGGTGAACCATTTCTTTGCGTCAAAGCAGTACCATCCAATCCATATTGCTGGCCAACCAGGAAGCCCTGATTAAAACCACATTCTGCCTTGATACGATCATCGTGGTAACGGACATCATTTACTTTATCCCAGGTATCAAAGAATGTAGAAGTGGTACAAGGACCATTCCAGGTACTGGTTATATTACCAAATACCTGACTGTAGTGCAAAGTAAAGTTCACCCAGACACTACCACTTCCCATATCAACTTTATCATCCATGGGAACACGGAGAATAAATTCTGAATGTTCCGCTACATCTTTTTGGAACATGGACCAATAATCACTTGCTACTGCATAACTTGAATTGCCAATTAGGTCATTGCATACTGCAACAGCTTCAGTATATTTTTTTGCACCGGCCCATACCTCGTAGTTCAAATATACTTTTGCGAGCAATGCTTGTGCAGCACCAACTGTAACATGATCAGATCCAACCTGAGTTTTGGTTTTCAGATTAGGCATGATTGCGATCAGTTCAGCAATGATTTTATCGGCAGCATCTTTTCTGCTCAGCACAGTAGGCGATACGGAAAAATCGACATCATCTGCTTCCCGAAATGGTACCTGACCGAATAAGTCACAAAGCAAATACATGTAATAGGCCTTCAAAAATTTTGCTTCATTAATATATTGGGTTGTTGTGGCAGTCTGTGTAAACTTGCCAATATAGAAGATCGCGGTATTAGCACGCGAAACGCCTTGATTTAATGCTTCCCATACGTTTTTAAGGCGGACATGGTCAGCTGTCCAAGTTTGAAGATGAAGCTTTTGCCAGTCACCACCATCGTACCAGTCAGTACCACGCGTAGGCACAATTACCTCATCAGTAGATATTTCCTGAAGTCCCCAATAATCAAACCATTCAATTGTTCTTCTTAAACTTGCATAAGGCGGATTAATGAGTGCTTCCACATTGGCCGGATCGTTGACCAAATTGGTTCCAAGTTGTTCGTCCAGCACTTTTTCTTTTAAATCCGTACAGGAAACTAAGCCTATAATGGCGAACAACGTGCAGTAATTAATGAATTTATATCGTTTCATTGTCTTTTGATTTTATAAATTAAAATTGAAGATTAACACCAAAAGTGAATGTGCGGGATTTAGGGAAAGAAGAGTAGTCTACACCTAAAGATGGCACGCCATTACTTGAAGCATCCGAATTTATTTCAGGGTCAAAACCTTTGTAATTTGTTAACACCAACAAATTATTACCAGTGGCATATACCCTTAGTTTGCTGATCCATTTAATTGATTTGGTATTAATTGTATACCCAAAGGTTAAGTTTGACAGACGTAAGAATGAACCATCTTCGATAAACCTGGAAGAGAATGCATTTGAATTGCCCGGACTTTCGACAGAGGTTGCAATATCTGCTCTCACATTGCTTGATTTGTCAAGAGTTCCCTTCACAAATAGCGCGTTGGCAGTGTTATTGTAAACTTTGTTGCCTTGAGTTCCATACCAGAACATACTAACATCAAATTTTTTGTATTTCAAGGTAGTGCTGAAACTGAAAGTCATATCAGGTAATGCGGAACCCAAAAACTCCTGAACTGCAACACCATTGCTGTCCATTTTGTATTTACTGACACCACTTGCATCAAATCCCTGGAATACCATGCCGTAAAACGAACCAATTGGTTGATTATTAGCAATCAACTGCACATATGTGCCTGATAAACCCTGACCGGCAGCTAGTGCAGTTCGAATAGGGGTTGGAAGGCCTGTAACGTTATTTTTAATGCCGGCAACATTGACAGTTGCTTCCCAATTTAAATCTTTTTTACTGATCATCACACCCGTTAAACCAAGTTCGATACCATTGTTTTTAATTTTCAAACCAGGGACATTCTGCCATTGTGTTGCAGTTGGTGATGGAGCTTTGGCAGGGATTTCGAGCAATACATCAGTCGTTACCTTGCGAAACAAATCAAATGTTCCGGTCAACCTGTTTTTCAGAAATCCAAAATCTAATCCAAAATTAATCTGTTCAGTCGATTCCCATTTGATATCAGGATTTGGCGTTCTTTTGAAAGTAATACCAGGCAGAAGCACTCCATTGCTGTAGACATTTGCATCCGTCTGCGTTCCAACGGCCAGTAATGATACCTTATCGGGAATTTCCTGATTACCGGTAATACCCCAACCTAAACGAACCTTCAGGTTACTGAACAGTCCAACATTTTTCATAAAATCTTCGTCATTCACACGCCAGGCCAAAGCTGCAGATGGGAAGTTCCCATATTTGTTATTGGCACCGAACTTGGAAGAACCATCACGACGCATGGTAAATGTCATCAGGTATTTGTCTCTTAATGAATAGTTGATACGCCCAAAGAACGATTGCAATTCGCGTTTGTAAGCTGCCGAAGAAACATTAGCCGCCGAAAAATTACCATATTGCAGGTTGTCAGTATACTTAATGCCCTCTACAACAAAACCTTGCACATCAGTATTGTGTGAATTCCCGTTAAAATCCTGATAGGAATGACCCAAAAGAAAATTAAATGAATGATCCTGACCAATTTTGGTAAGATAGGTGATGTAATTCTCAATCAGCATATTATTCGCAATAATACCGTTAATGTTGGCTTCACCTTTATTAGACAGATAGGTTAATT
>Ga0302286_10003182_pt1 | contig 11119 bp, 6 predicted proteins | sample III_Fen_E2_3_FD_198765 | JGI IMG/M metagenome (GOLD analysis project Ga0302286, IMG submission 198765) | Peat permafrost microbial communities from Stordalen Mire near Abisko, Sweden - III_Fen_E2_3 | ecosystem: Environmental > Terrestrial > Soil > Wetlands > Permafrost | place: Sweden: Abisko...
TCCAAATTGTTTTGCCACAATTACACCCATTGGACTTGGTAAGCCTGTTACAAAGGCAATCATGAAAAATAACGCAAACATCATTGCAATGGGCAATGCATAATTTTTGTTTTCTGTGCTCATATGAAAGATTTTAATTGATAAATAAGTTTACAATATTGTTCCTGAATTGAACACCCAAAGTTAATGCTTTTTCTTGCAGAATGATCAGGCAAATGGTCAAGAAAACACCATCTAAATTATGTTTTAAAACATATTTTAGACGGTGCTTGTGAATTATATAATTCTAATGGTTTATAGATTCTTAATCAGAAAATCGCTCATGCGGGTATATAAATGCCGACGGGTTTGTTTACCCAAGATACTGTGATTTTTGTCGGTGTAAACCTGCATTTCAAATTGTTTGTCGGCAGCTACCAGCTTGTCTACATAAAGCATGGTGTTTTGAAAATGAACATTGTCATCGGCAGTACCGTGTACGATAAGAAGATTACCCTGCAATTTATCAGCACGAAGTAAAGCGGACGATAAATCATATCCTTTGAAGTTTTCTTGTGGACGACGCATAAAACGTTCGGCGTAGGCTGTGTCGTAAAAACGATAGTCGGTAACGGGTGCAACGGCAATACCGGCTTTGAAAACTTTTTCGCCTGTTGTCATGCTGAATAAGGTCATAGTACCACCATAACTCCAACCCCAGATGCCGATACGATCTTTATCTATATAGCTTTGTTGTGCCAGGTATTTAGCTGTTTCAACCTGATCTTTGGTTTCCAGAATGTTTAATTGTTGGTACGTGCATTTTCTGAATTCAGATCCGCGGGCACCTGTACCACGACCATCCACACAAACTACCACGTAGTTCAGCGTTGCCAGATAATATTCCCAGTCTATTCTCCATGTGTCAAGCACTTGTTGTGAATTAGGACCGCTATACTGAACCTGAAGAACCGGATATTTTTTATTAGGATCGAAGTTAACCGGTTTCAGCATCCAACCGTTTAGCTTTACATTTTCGGATGTAGTAAAAGTAAAGAATTCTTTTTTAGGTAGATTTAGTGCTTTGAATTCGGAAGCCAGAGCAGCATTGTCTCTGATGGTTCTGGCTAAATTACCCGAGCTGGTTCGCAGACTAACAACATTAGGCATTTCAAGGCTTGAAGCATTATCAACAAACAGACTCATCGTAGAGTTGAAAAATGCGTTGTGAGTGCCTTTGCCATCAGTCAGGCGTGTTTTCTTCCCTTTTGAGTCTACCGAATAGACGTCGCGCTGCATGGGTGAAACTTCGGCCGATTGATAATACAGCACTTGTTTCTTTTCGTCAAAGCCGTATACGTCGGTCACGTCCCAGTTGCCTTTTGTAAGTTGCCGGATAACCGTACCGTTTATGCCATATTCATATACATGACGATAACCTGATTTTTCGCTAACTCCGATAAATGATTTATTGTCGGGTGCAAAGCGGATGAAATCGATGTTTTCATATTCCACATAGTATTTGTCTTCCTGTCGCAGAATCAGTTTTGATAAAGTGGATTTCGGATTGGTCAGAAACATATCCAACTTGTTCTGGTTGCGGTTCAGTCTGAAAATAGCTAACTGATCCACCGAATTAGTCCATTTGATGCGGGGAATATAAAAGTCCTGATCGGCATCGGGCAGCTTCATGGTTTTAATGGCTTTGTAGTAGTCGTCGTAAACACAAACACTAACTCTTGAATTGTTTTCGCCGGCTTTGGGGTATTTAAATTTATAAGAGCCCGGATAGGTGGTTAGTTCATCTTTCGCTTTCGTTGGGTCGATATAAACGGGGAATGAGAACTCCGGAACTTTCGACTCGTCGAATTTGACGAAGGCTACCATTTTACTGTCGGGACTAAATTCGAAATACCGTGTTTTTTCAAATTCTTCTTCGTAAACCCAGTCCGGTGTTCCGTTTATAATGCTGCCAAACTTACCATCGGTGGTAATGGCACTTTCGGTATTGAAATCGAGTTTTTTCAGATAGAGATTATTCTCACGTGCAAAGGCAATGTACCGGCTATCTGGAGAGAAAAGAGGAACTTCCTCCGGTCCACCTTCTGAAAGAGGGGCAATTTCGTTACGCTTAAGGTCGTAAACATAGTAGTCGGCTGTGAACGTACGGCGATAACGGTATTTTACATTGGTATAAACCAGCAATTTGTTTTCATTCGGACTAAACTCATAACCCGAAATCTCTTTTACGGGCGACTTTTTCAGCTTGGCTATACTGAACAATGTGTCGACAGTTGCACCTGTTTTATAGCTGTATTTTACGATGGCTTTGCCGTTGACCATCATCGTGTAATGTTCACCGTCATTCATCGAACGGGGTATCTCTATCGATTTAACCCGGTATTTACCATCGGTTATATCGTAAAGCAGGTTGGCAAATAGAACGTTTACACACAACGTTAAAATAAAAATTAAAGAAATACGTTTCATTATATAGTAATTTATGCTTGTTAGCTGATTCGACAATATTATCTTTGAACTTTAAATGCAGAAAGAAAACTTTTATCGATTATTCCCTACAAAAATAGCGCAATAAATTCTTTTAGGGCTTTTAATCCGATAAGTTTTTTGTTCCGTTAACTAATAATTGTTGCTTTCGTTCATTAATTACACATTAAATAATCTATCCAAAATGAAAATAATTAAAGATTTATTCTGTTCGCCTCCGGCAAAGAGTGGGCTAGGACTTTGCCTGAGTGGGGGAGGTGCCTTAGGATTTGCTCATATTGGTGTGTTGCAATCGCTCGAAGATCATGGTATTTATCCAACTCATATTGCCGGCTCCAGCATGGGGGCCATTGTCGGAACAATGTATGCCGCCGGATATTCGCCTGCCGAAATGCTTCAAATGATCAAAGAGGATAAATTGTATAAAATTACAAAACTGATGACTTTCCGTTCTCCTTTACTGAGATCGGGCTTGTCGACTCATGCCATTTTGCGTTCGCTTATTCTGGAGTTGATTCCGCACAACAGCTTTGAACAACTGAAAAAGAAACTGTATATCTGCGTTGCTAATCTGAATGATGCCGAATGGGAGATTGTGGACTCGGGAGCTGAACTGGATAAATGGGTGGCTGCTTCGTCGAGCATTCCCGGAGTTTTTGAGGCGGTAAAAGACAATGATGTTTATTATGTAGATGGAGGTTTGCTGAATAACCTGCCGTCTCAAAGCCTTGTGCCGTTTTGCTCCACCATCATTGGTGTAGATGTTTTACCAAATAAAGTAGCTACGCAACTTAAGAAACCTATCGATACCCTTGTTTGTGCTGTAAGGGCCATGCAACATCAAAACTCGCAGGAAGGGCGTAAGCTTTGTCGGTTTGTTATAGAGCCTAATGCCGTAGAAGAGTTTCATGAATTTAGCTTTGATGCTTATCAAACTATCTACCAACATGGATATAGTGCAGCCACAAAATTTATTGCCGAGAATCCGGAGATGTTGAAGGTGAGGAAATAGCTTTCAATACCAGCAATGTAAATCCAGATATGCCCCAGTGTTAATTAATCAATAATTTCCATTTTTCTCAATAGGAAAGACGCGTTCAGCTTTTGACTGATCCCTTTTTTTAGTTTATAATCAAAATATAATTGATCGTCTATTAGTTCTACTTCAAAGCACTGGTTAATTGCAACTCCTGTGTGTTTCTGCTCTAACTCCCCAATAATCAAATCGTGCGTGGCAACAATTACCGGAACTTTGAGCTGTATTAATTTTTCGATAAACCCTAATGAGCCGGTTTGCTTGTCTTTTGTATTGGTACCGCGTAATATCTCATCTAAAATCACGAACGTTTTCGGTTGTTTTTTAGCTTGTTCAATAATCTCTTTTAAGCGCAAAAGCTCCGCGTAAAAATAAGACTCATTGTTGATAAGCGAATCTTGGATTTTGATGCAAGGAAATATATCGCAGGGCGTAAAAGTAAATGACCTGGCAACAACCGGAGCTCCATTCATCGCTAATAACAGATTTACTCCCACAGTTCGTAAAAAAGTACTTTTGCCAGCCATATTAGCTCCGGTAATGATAAGTACCGATGGCATACCCGAAATGCTGAAACTGTTATTGACTCGTACACCTGGGTTTATTAATGGGTGACCCATTTCTTGCGCTTGTACGCTAAACCCCTCATCAGAAACAGTCGGATAAACAACATCTTCCGAATTATTAAAGGCAAACGTGGCAAAGCTAATCAGGGTTTCCATTTCATTAAATGCCGTAAACCAAACTGATGTATTACTGTTGTATTTAAGCTTCCAACGAGAAAAAGAATAGAAAATATGGATGTCCAGTAAAATGAATGCGTTGAGCAAAAAGGATAGAAGTCTATTTTCTCGAATCTCAAAAACGGAAAGAATCTTATGTAGTGAACCTAAGATTTTACTTGTTGCGGTATCATTCAAGGCTAATGATTTTTTAAGAGCCAGCAGATGATCTGATTGAAACGAAGCCTCTTCAATAAGCTGAAAAGCCGCAATGTAATTTTCCAAATCAGTAGCAATACTTATTAATTGCGAATGGGTTTTTAAAATTTTCTTGTTGTGGATGTTGACAAAAATAAGTGAAATAGTGAGCGTCGAAGTCAGTACCTGCCAAGGCAATAAGCTAAACGCCGATAAAAGTGCACAAACAATATTTATCAGTCCTAATACGATGGCTATGATTCTGATTGAGCTGAAATCTTTTTGGGCTTCATTCATCCAGTCCTGCAACACAGATTCTGTTCCGTTACCCCGAATAAATTTGGTGATTGACTGAAAATCCTGAATAAAAGCATTGTTATCACACAATTCATTTATGGCACCCTGTTTCTGTCGGATTAATTCCGGACTCTTATCAGGGAAACAGAGGCGCTGAGCCAATGTATCTCTTCCTTTTTGTGTGTTGCAGCGATTTATGTATTGGAATAAAGAACCTCTTCCAAACAGATCAAAATCATTGGAAAGAGAGGTGTTGATCGTAGCATACTTTTCGCCGGCATTTCGGTCGGAATATTTATGGTCGAGATAAAGCAACTCATCCTTGTTGATTTGAATCTTGGCAGACAGTAACGTGATTGCATCTTCTAGCTTGTTGTGCTTAACAACGAACAGAATAAAAAGCCCCAGTGATACAATTAAAATGATAAACGGCAGAACAATATAATTCGTTTTGAAAAGCAAGAATAACGACCCTACAAAACAAAGAAATAAACACAAGCGTATCAAAGAATATTGCCTGCTTTTTTTCTTCAGTCTCTTCTGTTCTTCTTCTAAGGCGATTATTCTGTTTTGGTAATATGCAGATTGAGAGGTTGAGATCATATTTATATGCTAAGACTTGTTATTACATTTAGTGATGCACTCTTTTCTCACAATCCGAAATCTATAGCGTGATTCTTTGTGTTTGAAAAATACTAATACAAAGGTAGATCTTTTTCATTAAAAAGCTAGACGAAAGTGAAGCTTTGGAAATAAGCGAGTTATTTATTAATTTAAAGTTTAATGATACTTTGTTGTGTTTCTTAGAGTTTTGAGAAGAGAAGGCCGGGGCATTGAAGTTTTTTTAATGAACTTTTTCTGACTTCTGCTTTGATCCTAGTCCGACAATCTACCAGCATGGCTATAATTAAACTAATAAGTTTATTGCAGAGAACATTTGATATGTTCAAGATAGGAAGCGAATCGAATAAAGGTTTAATGTGCAATTTATTTAGATAAATTCATTATCTGCGTTTTAATGGACTTATTTTCTCTGAATTACTTCAATTGCCCTTTCCAGTTGAGAATCTTTTCCATTAATAATTTCTATAGAATTAAAAGGAACTGAAATATCCGGAGGAAATCCTTTACCTTCATAAACTTTGTTATCTAAGTATTTAAATTTACAAGAAGACGTTAGAACGGAAAGAAAATTGGCAACTATAAATTGCCCATCGTTATATACTTTATTTTCTGCAATGGGGCCTGTGGCTCCCCAAGTGTTTTCTCCAATAAAGATTCCATTCGGTAAAGATTTAATCGCCATCACTACAGCTTCGGATAATGATGCTGAAGACATATCAGCTAAAACAACAATTGGAATTTTTATTGCTTTTGCATTTGGCTCAGGGTTTACAAATGCTTTAATCCATGGAGTGTAATCTAATCTGCCATTATTACTCTTTGCTTGAGTGTATCCAAAATGTAATGGTTTATCTATAAATTTCCCGATAAAAAAATTCAAATCGCCTATATCGCCGCCTTGATTTCCTCGAACATCTATTATTATGCCTTTAGTATTATCGGTTATATTTGATAATAAGTCAAAAAAGTGGTTTAAGCTATTTTGAACTTGATTTGGAATCGTCGAATAATATGATTTAAGCAATGAGAAGTTTGAACATGAAACAAAAATAATATGCTCATCAATTGTACCACTTAAAACAGTTAGAGGGTTCTCGTTATATGAGTTGTTTTTATCAGATCCAAGACTATAATTTTGATCAAGATAAGTCGTGTCAATGCTAAAATATGAAAATGGATAATGAAAATTTGCACTTTTTTGTTTTCGTTCAAATGAAGGGTAAACTGAAAAAGAACTTATTGTTGAATTACTAAAACTAATATGGTAATGCCCGTCGATTAAATCCTTTGTCATTTCGTCGAAATATTGAACTGATTTTATTTTATCAGAAAAATTATTTATATCTAATTGAGCAAAAATAGGTTTGTATTTTTGATGTATAGCATCCCAATCGGTTGTGTCAACATCCCAGTAGACGTAATTTGTGTTCATATCAGTCCAAAAAGCATCAAAAATCTCACTAAAGTTTTTAGGATCATTCGAAATGGTTAGACTCTCTTCTTTACAGGCTGTAAAGAGTAGAATGCAAAAGATAACTAAGCATGAAAAGCCATTTCTAATTATAAATTTCATTATGGTGTTTCATTTTATTTAGTCGAAAATTTAAATAAACATCCAATAGATATGCAAAGTGTTTGATTTGTTTTCGAAACTTGGTTAATCATATATTTCTTTTGTTGATCAGTTAGCGATTGATAATAATTAGAATCTAAAAAAATTGAATATTTGCTGTTTACTTTGTAATCTAGCTGAAGTCCGGTGTCAAATCCATATTCAAAGCGATTATCTATTAAAGAGTTGAATTTATATTTTTCGCCAAAATTAGCCACTGTAAGATTCTGTGTGATTTCACCATCATTTCCAACTTCTTGTGTGGTGTCAAAAATATTAGGCGTAGTCCCATAAACCTTTGAGTAGAACCAATAGGCACCATAAACGCCTGTACTAATTATGAATGTTACTCTCTTTATTTTAAATGCTTTAAATTGGATGTTTAAAGGAATTTGAATGTAAGAATTATTAAATGTTTCATAAATACCTATATAATCATCTATTCTGTTGAATGAATAGTTTTTTTGTAATAAATAAATACCTGTTTGTAAATACAATCTAGTTTTGATTTCATGTTTTATTTGTAAACCGAAACCATAACCTCCTTTATTTGTATTCTCAGTTAGTGCCCTGTTGGAAATATCTGTATTTAAATGATTATAAGTATAGCCTGTATTTATGCCGATTGCCGATTGTGCTGTACATAAATTAATGATGAATATAGCTAAAAAAATAAAAAATAGATATTTCATAAAAAATAGATTATTACCTATGGGTTTTATTGGTTAAACCCATAGGTAATTTCAAAATTATTATTTAGGACAATCAGGACATACAAACTGATCGACTACAGTTTGATTAACATTTACGGCGAAAGTCTTTACAATTGTTGAAGTTGGTGCTCCATCATTTGGAACAACATTGAAAGATATTCGAATATACACTGTTTCCCTTGGTTCAGAACTGTCATCGAGTGTATAATAATAATCCGAGATACCGCCTATTCCAGTAAAGATTGAATTTCCATTATAAGATTCAACTCTACCTCCATGTCCTTTTACTGTAAAATTGTATTCAGGAGATATAATTATTTCCTTTGTAAGATTAGTTATTGTAGCAATACTTGTTAGAGCAGAATTCCATTGTATCTGAAATGAATTATTATCTATTGAATAGAGATTGCTATACTGAGCACCTTTTCCTGGTTTTGGTTGATTTGATATAGTTGTTTTTTTGATTACCGTTGGTTTGTTTGATAAATTAAATACACCTAAAGATTGGTTATAAATTGGAGAGAAACCGGAAGTGTAATAATAACTCCCTCCATCAGTAGTAGCTAATGTACCCGGAAATGGAATTGTGTTACCCGAAAAAAGAGAACCATTATTAGTTTGTGTACCTTCTAAATGTAAGGTCGCACTTAAATCTAATTTCAATGTTTGTGGAGTCGAAGCACTGCTACCTGTGAAAATCGCACTAAGAATATTTGTAATTGCTCCAGGTAAATTTCCGGTAGCAGCTGATAAAGCACTTGAAACTCCATCTTTTATTTTATCATAAATTGAAGATGGTAAGCCTAACTTATTAGTGCTAAAAAAACTGGTCCCCAGTGCTGCTATTCCAGCAGTACCTAAATCTTTACCACCACTAACTAAAGAAGAACTGATGTCATTATTTAATGTAGAGGAACCAATTGTTCCATTTATTGTTCCACTTATTCCGCCGCTTAGTTTGACTGATGTAATATTTGTGTAATTTACAAACCATGTTAATGTAGGTGGGGTTTGAGAAGTAGTATAAGTTAGATTTGGATCATAGGCAAGTTCATACTGGAACATATACCATTTGTCTGGATGTACAGGTGATTCAATATTATTTTGTGGCCCGGGCTCTAAGGCATAATAACTGGTTTGAGTCTTAGCTAAATCTACAATATCTCTACCTAAAAAACTTAATGTGGAATTATTTCCAAAACCGTTTCCACTCCAGCTTATACCACTCGATATAGTTGACGAACATGTTAAACCTCCTACGGGATTATATTGATAAATTCTCATTAACCCCTTGTATTTATTGTATAAAATAAAAAAAGAGTTTGCTGATGTGACAATTGTAGTTGGACTAAAACCATTGTATAACATAACCCAACCATCGGCTTTTTTATAATCGCTATAGACATCTGCAGGGTAGGTTGAACAAATTGAACTTGCTGCACCATAGAACCATGGTACATATATCTGAGAATTGGATGGAGTGGGCATAAGATCTGCTGTTTCCCAATTAAAGTCATAAGAAGGAATTACATCAGTACTTCCCTTAACTGCAATCTTACCAGACGGACTTAACTGTTCATTGGCGCAGCTAGATAAAATAAAAATAGCTACACAAAAAATCATTATAAAATAGATCTGAACTATGTTCAGTACTTTGGAAAAAAGTTTTTTCATATCATTCATTTTTTTATTTCCCTCACCTGTCTGTCGCCATGGATAGGATGTTCAGCGTCATGTCATTTTAAGTGCTATCATGAACTCACTTTTATTTGTCAATGCCAGCATTGTATTTGTTTAAAAAATAAGATTAGTTATAAAGATTGAATGCGAATAAATCGTATCTTACTAAATTTAAGTAGTTTATGAAGTTAATTCAAAGTCTTAGACTTTGGATAACTTTAGTATTTTAAATCGCCACTTGCATAATAGGGGTCTGAAAAAGCCGAAGTACCTTCAATGTAAAAATAAATATAATAACTATAGATAAATATCCAAGAGCAACTATATTGTTGATATAAGCTATATCAATAGTTCGTTTATCTTTGTATTAATCGTTTTGTTTTTAGGTGAATAAATTTAAAATTATTAGTATGAGCTATTGGAAATCATCACTTCTATAGGTGCTTTAACTCCTATAAATTCATGATTTCCAAGACTCATAGATCTTATTGCTCGCTATGCGAGACGTGTCTCAAATTTTTGCCCAAACTGCTAAATAAATGGCGTAGGACTTTATAAAATATGTTCTTTGGTTTTTTTTGAGCATTAACGCAGTTGTTAACTCCTTGCCGCTGGGCCGGTTTGGACAATATAGAGAACTGTGTCATCGCCAACATTTTGAAGTTGATTTCTATCTTTTCAACTTCAATGCCAAATGCCACACTTATCTAGCAATACTGTGGGACAAGGTTGGCAATAGCCTTTGAACCAAGTATATCCCCAAGTCTGATCGTTAAACCGAAGGCGTAGGATGATTTTTGGTCTGGCTATGTCAACCAATCACAGTGGAGCTTGGAAATAGGCGGTTTAGCAGTCCTCGGATTTGGACAATCATATGGCTGTTCATTTGAGACTATTCCATTTCAATATATCACTTACAGCGGTAAACCACGATGCTAAGATTGTTTACGAGTATTCAATAAAATATAATAAAGAAAGCCATTTTTGCTTTTGTGCGTTAAATATTTAAATAACAACGCCTTACTGCTATGAAGCATTATTGAGATGTTTGCTATCAAACCAGACTTACACAAAAGTAACCAAAATGTCAAAGAGCTGCTCCTATACGGTACAATTGCTGTTTAATGTTGATAAAATATTACCAAACTACTGACACTTAGTACATATAAATTTGTTAACTACGGTTTGATTGACATTTACGGCGAAAGTCTTTACAATTGTTGAAGTGGGTGCACCATTATTTGGAACAACATTGAATGATATTCGAAGATACACTGTTTCCTCTGGTTCTAAATTGTCATCGACTGTAAAATAGTAATCTCCCCCATAGTTTTGAGAAGCATAAATTGTGTTTCCATTGTATGATTCTACTCTACTACCTCCATGTCCTTTTACTAGATAACTATATTGAGGAGAAATAATTATTTCCTTTGTAAGATTAGTTATTGTAGCAATACTTGTTAGTGCCGGATTCCATTGTATCTGAAATGAATTATCATCTATTGAATAGGTATTGCTATATTGAGCACCTGTACCTGGTTTTGGTTGATTTGATATGTTTGTTTTTTTGATTACCGTTGGTTTGTTTGATAAATTAAATACACCTAAAGATTGGTTATAAATTGGAGAAAAACCGGAAGTGTAATAATAACTCCCTCCATCAGTAGTAGCTAATGTACCCGGAAATGGAATTGTGTTACCCGAAAAAAGAGAACCATTATTAGTTTGTGTACCTTCTAAATGTAAGGTC
>Ga0302286_10003183_pt1 | contig 11119 bp, 4 predicted proteins | sample III_Fen_E2_3_FD_198765 | JGI IMG/M metagenome (GOLD analysis project Ga0302286, IMG submission 198765) | Peat permafrost microbial communities from Stordalen Mire near Abisko, Sweden - III_Fen_E2_3 | ecosystem: Environmental > Terrestrial > Soil > Wetlands > Permafrost | place: Sweden: Abisko...
ACTCTGCCATAAAGAACAGTGTAACTATAGTTCTCTCTCATTAATAATCCCTGATTAAAAAAAGACCCTTATTCCATCAGTTTAACTAAAAACGACAAGAAACAAAGAAGTATTCATTTTGTTGACGAATATAACTTCTATGTTAGGTCACTATTCAATTCATCCGGCACTTGTTTCTCAATGCCAGACTTTATTATCAGCAATTAAATTTCTTTTTCTGTAATTATAATATTAGAATGAATAAAGTAAAATCCATTTTAAAGAAAACTTTAAAAGCTGTCTTATGGATGGTTGGTATTTTCGTACTTTTATTCATCATTCTTGCTGTTCTGATTCAATTTCCTGCTATTCAAACCAAAATTGTTCAAACGGCCACTTCGTTTGTCAGCGATAAAACCCATACAAGGGTTGAAATTAAAAATGTCAGCATATCATTTCCGAAAACAGTTGTACTGAAAGGGCTCTTTCTGGATGATCTGAAAAAAGATACATTGATTTATGCGGAGAAGGCAACTATCAACATTGGACTTTATGACTTACTGTTCAGCAAAATCAATGTAAGTTCTCTGGCATTGGAGAATGTTACTCTTCACCTGAATCGAGCTTCAAACGATTCCCTTTACAACTTTAATTTCCTCTTGACCGCTTTTGCCGATACCACAAAAAAGACTCTACCGGTAGCTAAGACTCCTTCCAAATGGAAATTTTCAGTTGATAAAGTGAGCCTTAAAGATATCAGGATTGGTTTTGATGATCAATACGGCGGAATTTTGGCCAATACTTCTTTCAGAAATTTACAGTTGAAGATGGATAAGATAGATTTGGAAAAATCGATCTATAAAATTGATGACTTGTTACTTGAAGGATGGCAGGCAACTGTCAGAATGAAAGAATCAAAAAATTCAAAACCTAAAAATTCTGAAAGTGTTTCACCGAAGCTTACTGCTAATAGAATCCGTATCCTCAATTCATCATTAAGCTACCATGACTTAGTCGGAAAGCAATCAATAACTGCTGACATCAATGATTTTGAGTTAAAAGACGGATCGGTGGATTTTGAAAAACAATTAGTCTCACTGGATCATATTTCCTTATTGAAAAGTAAGTTGGAGTATTCTACTGTTGTGAATTCAATACCACCGGTCAGTAAAAAGGAAGCCCCGTCTAATTTGACGAAAAGTGACTGGAAAGTTTCGGTTCAAAATGTTGAAATGAAAGACAATTCTCTGAGTTATCAGGTTACAAATGCCCCTGTTTTAAAAAATAGCTTTGATGCGAATCATTTGTATTTTAAATATTTTTCATTGGGTGCGAAAGACATAAAGTATTCGGCAGCAAAAACCGAAGCAACTATTCAAAAATTTAATGCAATCGATAAAAATAATTTTATTATCACCCGATTTGAAACTGGTTTTAGTATGGATGCCCATTCCATAACAACAAAAAAACTGAAAGTAAAAACCACTAACTCAATATTGGATGCTGATGTAAACCTGCGATTTGCATCCTTAAAGTCAATATCGCAATCGATACCTTCATTGTTTTTGAATTTGACTATGAGAAATGTGAGCGTCAAAAATGCAGATATTCTTTATTTTAATCCACAGCTTATCAGTCAGCCTTTCTTCCGGAATAAAAAGAATATTACTACTGTGACAGGCATCCTGAACGGCAGGGTGAATGATCTGAAAGGAAAGAACCTGGTGGTAACCACCGGGTCCAATACAGTTCTTAAAACTGATTTCAGGATTACAGGATTACCAAAAGCTGAAACTGCTACTTTTAATTTTCCGGATCTGAATATGACTTCCGGCAAAAAGGACATTGTAATGATAGCCGGAACGTCCATCCCCAAAAGTATTGATCTTCCTGAAAATATAAACATACAAGCAGTTTTCAACGGAAAGATCAGGTCGTTTAACACCACTGTGGGCATCACCAGCAGTTTTGGAGCTGCCGGTATTACAGCTATTATCGATCCGCAGGAAAACTTTAGCGGCAAAATGAACGTTTCGGACTTTGACCTTGGCAAATTAATGAAAAATAAAGTGATGTACGGCCCAGTTACATTAAAAGCCGAAATCAACGGTCACGGGTTGGATAAAAAAAACATAAGTGCCAACCTTAAAGCAGATGTACCGCAGATTTACCTCAACAAGTATACCTATCATAATTTAAAGATCGACGGTAAAGTGACAGGACAGGAGTTCGAAGGGAAAGTAAATCTGAATGATAAAAATGCAGTGCTTGACTTTGATGGACTTGTAAATCTAAATCCGACAAAAGAAAGCTATAAATTTAATCTGAATGTTCAGGGAGTCGATTTGCAAAAACTAAACCTGACAAAGGATGATTTACGAATCAGTCTGAATGCTTCAGCCGATCTGAAGGGTGGAACAGTGACGAACCTGAATGGAAAGGCAGGAATTTCGAAAATCATACTGGCACATGGTGTAAAGAAATATAAACTCGATTCTTTGTTGATCGCAACGATTAATGAACCAAAACGAAGTGAGATAAATGTCCGGAGTTCACTTATTGGTATAAAATACACAGGAAAGGTGTCACCGGTAGCTCTTCCATCGTTGCTCAGCAATTTTATAGAACATTATTTCCGTTTTTCGGATGCTAAACCGTTGAAAGGAAAAAATGAAATGTCGGATTTTAATTTTGAAATTCAACTTCACAATCATCCTATCCTTTCGGAAGTTTTCATTCCTGAAATGAAGGAATTTATTCCGGGACTTATACAGGGTAGCTATGACAGTTTGAAGAACAACCTTAAACTATCGGTCAGTATTCCTAAAATTGTATATGGAACCACTGAAATGAATGACCTGTTGCTGGAAGTCAATTCTGATTCTACCGCGTTGAATTATAAGTTTTCCAGTAGCAGCATTATCAACTCGCAGATAGCACTTGATAACTTTATCTTTGACGGTAAACTCTCCGGAAATAAAATGCTTGCCAATATTTCATCAATAGATGATGACAAGAACAAAAAGATACTGATTCATTCACAAATTTCAAGAGATAAGGGCAACTATGTCCTTTCGCTCGATCCAAAAGAATTCTATCTGATGAATAATCAATGGACAATTGCCGATGATAATTATATTAAATTCGGACCAAAGGGATTTTTAATTCATCATTTGTTCTTTAATAATGGCGATAATCAAATCAATGTTGCATCGGTGCACGATACCTTTAATGATGACCTGAATATAGCCATTAAGAATTTTAATCTGAATGATATATCCCAGATTGTTGAAAAGGATACCAGCCTGGTGGCAGGAACTGTGGATGGAAATGTACTGCTGAAAAGAGTCAATAATTCGTATGGAATTATAGCTGATGCTCAAATCAAAAATCTGGCAGTACATGATGTGCCTATTGGAAATGTAACTTTAAAAGCCGATAACGCCACTACTCAAAAATTTGATATCGATTTGAAATTATCAGGGGATGACAATAACCTGACGGCAAGCGGAACATTTATTCCCAATGGCGGGGATAACTCCATAAATATCAACGGGGATATTCAATCGCTTTCTATGAAGACAGTTGAAGCCTTCTCCTTTGGTCAAATCAGCGAAGCTTCCGGAAAAGTGACGGGTAAATTTTCAATTATGGGGAAAACAAGTGCACCGGATATCACCGGGGAAATAGTGTTTGAAAATGCCTTTATGAAACCGGCAGTATTAAATAACCGGTTGGAATTAAAGCATGAAACAATACAATTGAAATCAGAGGGACTATATTTCAATAACTTTACAATGTTGGATGCCACTCAGCAAAGTGCTATTATCAATGGGTCCGTTCAAATGAAACAATTTAAAAATTACATATTTGCACTTCAGGTGAATACTAATAACTTTTTGTTGTTTAATACGACTTCAAAACAGAATAAAGAATTCTTTGGCCGTATGATTATCGACAGCAATATTGATATAAAAGGCCCTATGAGTCTTCCGGTAATTAATGCAAAGTTAAAGATGAAAAAGGGTTCGAATTTTACATTTGCGGTTCCCGAAGATAAACTTACCACGGACAGGGGCAGCGATGTAATTGAATTTAATGATTCATTGAAATTCAATCCGATATTAAACAGAAAAGAGATAAAGGTGGTAGGGAAAACAGGTTTTTCCGGATTTGATCTTTCCTCCGTCATAGAAATAGACAAAGAGGCTACGTTGCGGTTATTAATGGATCCGGCTTCAACCGATTCGCTGGTTGTGAAGGGCGAAGCTGCATTAAGTTTCACCATGGACAGAAGCGGCAAAATGAGTCTGACAGGAGCTTATAATCTGAATGACGGAAGTTATCTGGTTTCCCTGCAATCGGTCATCAAAAAGAAATTTGATATCGTGCCGGGAAGTACCATTATCTGGAATGGCGATCCGGTAGATGCCGAAATAAATATTAATGCATCCTATACCCAACGGGCTGCACCGATTGATTTAATGACCGATCAGATGTCCGGACTCAGTGAGACGGATAAAGGGGGATATAAACAACCTTATCCTTTTTTAGTGGTCCTGAAGCTCCGTGGAGCTATTTTAAGGCCTGTAATTAGTTTTGAGATACAATTACGCCCGGAGGATAAAGGTATCCTTGGAGGGACTGTAAATCAAAAACTGACACTGTTGAATGCAGATGAATCGGCTTTGAACAAACAGGTATTTGCCCTGTTGGTTTTGGGACGTTTTGTACAGGAAAATCCATTGCAATCAGAAACGGGAGGAACGGAATCATTGCTACGATCGACAGTAGGGAACTTTTTATCGGCAGAATTAAATAAATTAAGTTCTAAAATAGTGCCTGGAGTGGAATTGAATTTTGATATTCAGTCGTATGAAGATTACCAGACAGGACAGGCACAGGGAAGAACACAGGTAGGGATCGGATTAAAAAAACAGTTGTTCAATGAACGGCTTTCAGTACAAATTGGCGGTAATATAGATGTTGAAGGAGCAAAGGCTCAACAAAACTCGGCCAGTGACTTTACCAGTGATATTACCATAGAATACAAGTTGACGGAAGATGGGCGATACCGTTTAAAGGCATTCAGGCATAATCAGTACGAAGGTGCCATCGATGGTCAGTTGGTTGAAACCGGAGCAGGCGTTGTGTATGTTCGCGATTTCAACAAATGGAAAGATTTCTTTTTGTCACCGGTAAAGAGAAAAGCTAAAAATAAATCAGAAAATAAGAATGATACAATCAAGGTTAAATAAATATATTCTGATTTCCTTCTGCATGCTTTTAGTTGCATGCAGTGGCACCAGGCATTTGCCCAAAGGGGAAAAGCTGTATACCGGTGCGGAAATAAAACTTGTAACGACAGATAAAACCTCCGGCGGTATCAATAAAGGAATGATTAAAACATTGGCAAAAGCATCAGTACGTCCTTTACCCAATTCAAGTTATTTTGGGATGCGTCCTCAATTGATGTTGTATATGTCAGCCGGAGAGAATCCTAAAAGTAAATTCAAAAAGTGGTTGCGTAAAATCGGACAGGCCCCTGTATTGATGAGCGCAGTGAAACCACAGGTAACAACGGCTGTCATTGATTCCAAATTATTCAATATTGGAATTTTCAACAGCATGACTGAATTCAGCATAGTTGAAAAAAAACATACAACATCAATAGTTTACACAAGTTATATCCACATGAGGTACAAATTGAAAGCTGTTGTTTATTCAATTCCGGATGATAGTCTGAGCAAGGTTATTCATTCGGGCATGAATATGACAGTTATCAAAGAGGGTGATGATTACAATCTCGATCTTTTAAAGTTGGAAAGGGTCAGAATTGATGCTTTGTTAAAAGACAGGGGATATTTTTATTTCAATCCCGATTATTTATTGTTTAAGGCAGATACTTCTGATGTAAGCCATACTGTTTCTTTGAAGTTGACCCTGAAAGACAGTATACCGGAAAATGCCCTGACAGTTTACCGGATCAGAAAAGTAATTATCAATCAGAATTATTCATTATCCGAAGTGCCGAAAGACAGTACCATTGATACCGTAATGTATCGTCGGACAGTTTATCTGGGAAAAGCAGATGAACAAAATATTAATCCCAGGGTTATTTCAAGATCGGTATATCTCCGGAAAAATCAGATTTATTCCAGGGAAAATCATACCATCACCCTAAGCCGCCTAATGTCAATGGGAAATTTTAAATTCGTACAGGTGAAATTCTCGGAGAGTGATACCACTGCTAACGGATATTTAGATGTCACTATTTTAATGACTCCCATGCCTAAATATACGTTCAGGACCGAACTGGATCTTGTATCAAAATCAAATAACTATACCGGGCCCCAGTTGAGTTTAAGTGCATTGAACAGGAATACATTTAAAGGAGCTGAACTTCTGAACCTGACCATGGCCGGATCATTTGAAACCCAGTTAGGGCAGGGTGCTAATTTATTCTCCTATTCCCTGAATCCTCAGGCAGAATTGACATTTCCGCGTTTTCTGGTACCCTTTAATATTAAATCGCACAGCAGGTATAATCCGAAAACACGGTTGTTGCTTTCCTATAATTTTCTGAAACGGGTGAATTATTTTAATATGAATACTTTTCAATTCATTTATGGTTTTAAATGGAAAGAAAGTATACGTGTTGATCAGGAATTTAATCCGGTTAACATAAGCTATACAACCGTTGGAAACCGATCGGCATTGTTTGATACTTTGTTAGTTCACAATACTTTTTTGGCTAAAAGCTATGAGGAACAATTTATTGCAGGTGGAAGCTATTCGTTTACCTACAACGAGCAGATGCTGCCGGCAAAGAAGGTTCAGTTTTATTTCAATTTATCAGCAGAGACTGCCGGGAATCTCTTTTCATTGGCAAACTTAATAAGTGGACATAAAATATCTTCCGGTCAACCATCAAAAGTAGTTGGAACCATCTATTCGCAATTTGCCAAATTGAGTGTGGATGGACGTGTCTTTTATAATTTTCCGGATAAAAATAAAATAGCACTTCGTTTATTTGCCGGAGTGGCCGATCCATATGGTAATTCATCGGTCATGCCATACAGTAAACAGTTTTTTAGTGGCGGTCCTAACAGTATCCGTGCCTTTCAAATCAATTCATTGGGACCGGGAATCTATCAACAGAATGATTCTACCAAGAAGATCTTACAACTGGGAGGTGATATTAAACTGGAAATGAATGCAGAATACCGCTTTGGCATTTACAAATTTTTAAAAGGCGCTTTATTTGTAGATGCCGGTAATGTATGGTTGCAAAAATCAAATTCCTCCAATACAGGATCTCCCTTTCTTTTTTCGTCATTTCTGAATGAAATGGCAGTAGGAGCAGGGGTGGGATTACGTATTGACGTATCATTCTTTATCTTGCGGTTTGATCTTGCCATGCCGCTTAGAATACCATGGTTGCCTGATAAACAACGTTGGGTAACCAATCAGATTAACTTTGGAAGTTCTTCCTGGAGAAGCCAGAATCTATTGCTTAATATAGCTATCGGTTATCCTTTTTAACCTAATCAATTTTCTATCTTACTCTTTTGAGTAAAAAGAAATGTCTGATTTCCTTATCAGGAAAAATTTATACATTTCAAAGCAGTCTTCTGATCATTATTTTTATATAAGAATCTGATACAACCGAAATATGTTGTATCAGATTCTTTTTTATAATTAACGCTGCAATTACTCTTTCCTCAAAAATCAGAAAAATTGCCCGTCATATCCATTTCCTGTAGAGTAAACCTGTCTTTCACAACTTGGGATTCAACTATTTACGATAGGGAACATGTGATGCATATCTCAACAATATGTAGGATAAAACTACAGTATTAATAGTGCTCATTGTAGTGCCTGTTTCGTAAGTTATACATATTCAGAATTTTACTATTCTTAATGGCTTTGGTATGAAGCTTGACTAGGTAAGAACAGACATATAAGTGTCAAACTCAATTAAAATATAAAAGTATGAAAAAAGTAATGTTATTTGCATTAAGCGTCATGATGATGGCTAATGTCTCGGTTTTCGCTCAGAATGTAGTAAAATCAGCTAAAGACTCTACAGCTACTACAGTAACAACAACAACCACTAAAGTTGAACCTGTTAAGACAGATATTAAAACAGCAGAACTCCCAAAGCCAGTCACTGATCTGATTGCTACTTTCAAATTACAGGGATGGGAAGCCGCCGAAACTTCTTCTTCCGTAAAAAAAGGAACTGCTGAAATCGCGTTTTACGAAGTAACCTTCAAAAAAACCGCTTCAGGAGAAATAAAAAGTATTTATATTGATGCCCAGGGAAAAATTGTGGAACAATAATACCTGATAAAGAAATTTCAGAATAAAGATTAAAGTCTCAAACTCATTAAAAAAACAAACTTATGAAAAAAGTAATGTTATTTGCATTAAGCGTCATGATGATGGCTAATGTTTCGGTTTTCGCTCAGAATGTAGTTAAATCTGCAAAAGACTCCACAGCAACTACAGTCACTACAACAACGACTAAAGTTGAACCTGTTAAGACAGATATTAAAACAGCTGAACTCCCAAAGCCTGTAACTGATCTGATTGCTACTTTCAAATTACAGGGATGGGAAGCCGCCGAAACTTCTTCTTCCGTAAAACAGGGAACTGCTGAAATCGCCTTTTACGAAGTAACCTTCAAAAAAACCTCTTCAGGAGAAACTAAAAGCATTTATATTGATGCCCAGGGAAAAATTGTGAAACAATAATACCTGATAAAGAAATTTCAGAATAAAGATCTAAATCTCAAACTCATAAAAAAAACAAACATATGAAAAAAGTAATGTTATTTGCATTAAGCGTCATGATGATGGCTAATGTTTCGGTTTTCGCTCAGAATGTAGTTAAATCTGCAAAAGACTCCACAGCAACTACAGTGACTACAACAACGACTAAAGTTGAACCTGTTAAGACGGATATAAAAACAGCTGAACTTCCAAAGCCAGTCACTGATCTGATTGCAACTTTCAAAGCACAGGGTTGGGAAGCTGCAGAAACTTCATCTTCCGTAAAACAAGGAACTGCAGAAATTGCCTTTTATGAAGTAACTTTCAAAAAAACAGCTACCGGAGAATCTAAAAGCATTTATATTGATGCACAAGGAAAAATTGTAAAACAATAAGACCGGAGTAAAGAAGTTTTTAATTATTACATTCGTTATTATTTAAAGAAACAGGACCTGAAATCAATCAGCTCCTGTTTTTTTTTTAGTACTTTTGTAACTAATTTAAACCGAAAATTTCTTATGGCAAAGATTCTCCTGGTTGAGGACGATAAAACCTTTATTCAAATACTTCAAGGCTTCTTACTTAAAAAGGGCTTTGAGGTGGATGCCATACACTGTATTAAGGATGCAGTATCAACATTAGAAAAAAAAGAATATCAGCTTATTCTCCTGGATTACCGGTTACCGGATGGAATAGGACTTGATTTAATTAAATTACTCCGCTCCAAAAATAATAAAACACCAATTATTGTCATTACAAGTTTTCTCGATATCAGGACTGCTGTAAATGCCGTAAAGATGGGTGCGTTTGATTATATCACAAAGCCGATTATGCCCGATGAATTACTTATGATCATTCAACAGGCAATAACTAAAAAGGAGATAAAAGAAATAAACACTTTACCGGTCTTTAAAAAGTTTATTGAAGGTGAGAGCGAGAAATCGGTTCAATTGAATGACTATGTAAAATTAGTGGCACCTACTGATGTATCGGTAATTATTCAGGGTGAAAGCGGCACCGGGAAAGAACATGTGGCCCGTAGTATTCATGCATTAAGCAAACGATCTGAAGCACCATTTGTAGCTATTGACTGTGGAACACTCTCTTCCGAGTTGGCAGCGAGTGAATTATTCGGACATTCCAAAGGTTCATTCACCGGAGCCATGCAGGATAAAAAAGGACAATTTGAAATGGCTAACACCGGAACATTCTTTTTAGATGAAGTAGGAAACCTAAGTTATGACGTTCAGGTTAAATTGTTGCGTTCTCTTCAGGAAAAAGTAATTCAACCAATTGGAAGCAACCGGACCGTGAAAATAGATGTCAGGATTATTACTGCTACCAATGAGGATTTATTGATGAAGGTCAAAAACGGAAGCTTTAGGGAAGATTTATATCACCGGCTGAATGAATTTAAAATTCTGGTTCCTGCCTTACGCCATAGAAAAGAAGATCTGGCACAATTTGTTCAGCATTTTATATCTCTCTCTAATGCAGAACTCGGTAAAAATGTAAAAACAGTCTCCTCTGAAGTAATGCATATATTTAAACAGTACGAATGGCCCGGCAATTTACGGGAGCTGAAAAATATTATTAAACGTGCTGTCCTTCTTTCAAAGGGCGATACGATTGAAAAGGAAGTATTACCGGAAGAAATGATCCTGGAAAGTCTCGATAATCATTCCTTTCAATCGGAGTTTGATTTAAAAGCCCTGCAGGAGACCAATGAACGTGAAATGATTATCAAAACGTTGCAGGAGGTGAAATACAACAAATCGAAAGCCGCTCGTTTCCTTAATATAGACCGAAAAACACTTTATCTGAAAATGGCGAAGTACAATATCAATGATTAAGATGTCAATTCCGGATGTATAGCTGATTTATTAATTTCTGACTTAACCGCCTCCATCAAACTCCTTATTTCTACAATAGCACTATTCAATTCAAAGGTCCCATTTGTAAAATCATAAGGAAGTTTAAGATTCTTCTCTATTTTTCGCAGTTTAAATGATAAAGGCAGATCCCCCATCTGACCAATTCTTCCGGCCAGCTTATGAAACATCTCCATTAATCCGTTTTTGTCCTGTTGATCCAGTAATTTTTGAAGTGTATCCATATCTGTTGTTGTCTCGGATATAAATGAATGCAGACTTTTATTCAAAAGTTCCTGATCGTCCATACACATGGTCCGCAGAGCAGTCAGGTCAAGTCTGTCCTGATTTTCGGTATTGTCTTTTAAACAGGATATAAGATCAACTTCTTTAAAAGGCTTAGTCAATAAACCATCAAACCCGTGTTTTAAAATCTCGGATTGTTCATTTTGTAAAACATTCGCAGTGAGGGCAATGATTTTTATATCTTTT
>Ga0302286_10003184_pt1 | contig 11118 bp, 11 predicted proteins | sample III_Fen_E2_3_FD_198765 | JGI IMG/M metagenome (GOLD analysis project Ga0302286, IMG submission 198765) | Peat permafrost microbial communities from Stordalen Mire near Abisko, Sweden - III_Fen_E2_3 | ecosystem: Environmental > Terrestrial > Soil > Wetlands > Permafrost | place: Sweden: Abisko...
CCTTATCAGATCCATAATCACGATCATTAACTGTCTTTCCGTCTGGTGTTGTCGGGAATCCTTCGTTTTGTGAAAAGTTTAATGGGTTATGTGAAGGCGTAACCGTACCCGACTCTACAAGCATATACTTCCCTGCTATTCGCTCATTATTGGGTAGAGTAATTATCTTTTCCCTTCCCTCAATTTTGGGCGAATTGTTATATTTGCTTACTGCGACTTCTCCGGCTTTTCCCGGGAGTAGTTTATTTATAACAGGCTTAATTATTCTGGGAGCAAGTGTAGGTGCTTCTGCCTGTACCTGTTCGGGTACGGATTCATTACTTGGTTGTTCAACTGGTGTACTTAAATCCTGAACTGGTGTACTTACTGGCGTAGTATTCTCAACTGAGTTGTTCGGTAATTCCGTACTACTGGTTTCAGGTGTCAAGGTAGGTTCCAACGTTGTAACCTCTGGCAATAACCCTTCTAATCTTCCCTGCTGTTCCTTCAATCCTGCTATCTCTATCCTTGCCTTAATCTTACTCTTGGTATCTGCTGTAGCAAGTTTCTTTTCTGCCTTGATAATCTTATCCGCAATGAGTTTAATATCCCCTTGCAGGTCAGATATGGCAGTTTCTTCGCCAAAATTCTCCTTGTTGTAGTTGAATAACTGAACTTCATCCATCTGCTCAACGTCCGGTTGTCCGTTCTTGTCGAGTGGATATTGTGGTTGTTGTGGCAACTGTACGATATTATCGGACGGTTGATTCAGTTGTTCGGGATTACCGTACAACTCGTTACTATTTGTAACGGGTTGCTGCTGTGCCTGTATAGCTGCCTGCTGTTCGCTTTGTGCCTGTATCTGTTGCGCTTGTTCGGCAAGTAATTGTTCTGCAGGTTGCGCTTCCCAGGTTGTGGGGTCAAAGTCTGTAAAAGGAATAGTTGATACCTTCCCGTTTTCATCCATAACAATAGGAGGTCGTGAGGGGTCTATGTTATCGAGGTCCGGTTTTCCTTCTGCGTTAAGAGTTACACCCGATTTAATGAAATAGGGTTTCCCGTCTGCGTGAAGATTGGTAATTATATGGGTGCCATTGTCGTTAAGAACAGGGGTGATCTTATCAATGGTAGGCTGTAACGGGTTTTCAGTTGGAGGTACAGGCTGTTGTGGTTCCGATCCTGTTAATTGCTGCTGTTCTGGTTGCTGGGTGTTTAATTTATCCCATTCAGCCATTCGGTTATTTACCATTTCTTTAACGGTAGAATATTCGGTCTTAGCAATATCCTGAACCGTTATGATTCTTTTATTCGCATTATCATCATAAACGGTTGCATTTTCTCCGTTAACGCCTTTTAAATACCCTTTTGATCCATCTTGAAGCGTAACTATATTTATGTTCCCTTTTTCATCAGACACGCCATTGGCAAACATTTCGGTATTAAACTGTGTTATCTCCCTTTCTTTGGGTGTGGGCTGAATACCGGCTTTTATTTCAGCCTGTGTCTTTTCAATCACCGAATACGGAACGGCAAAGGCTTTACTGTGCATATCCGGAGTTACTTCAACTTTCTGTCCTTGTGGGGTTAATCCGGTGCCATCGCGAAGTATCTCTATGGGGTTTCCCTGTGAGTCTGCCGTAAAAGCCATAACCTTTTCATTCTTCCAGCGTTCCAGGTTGCTTGACTTCTGTGCAAATGCAGCATAAGGGGCCATTACGCCACTTAACAGCATGCCTGTTCCTATGGCTCCGGCTACATCTTTGGCACGTTCTCCAAGTGATTTGCGTTCATCTATGCCAATGTAGTTTACAAGTTGCGTACCCAGGTTCATTACTGCCAGGTTTGCGCCACCTTTAACCGATTCTGTTGCAATTCGCTTAACAAGGTTTCCTACTTCAACCGGATTATCCTGCATGGCTTTTGTAAGAAGTTCCGTGGCTGTCTTTGCTGCTGCTTCCGGGTTGGCGCTAAAGACTTTTTGCGCTATCTTACCTCCAAATTCCGCTACCCCTTTGGGTACCAGGCTTGATGTGATATTGTGATATGGTAACAGGTACAGTGCTGCATACGCTCCCTGCATGGCAACCTTTGTGAGTTCATTGGGTTGTTGATTTGTTTCTTTAATATGGTTGTCGTATATCTCTCCGCCATCATCCCATCCCATTGCGCCAAATAAAGAAGATCCCACAACAGGGTTGCCTGATGCTACTGTTCCGGCTATTTGCATTCCTAACGAGGCGATACTTCCAATAGAATTCGCAACAGGGTCTTTGGATAAACCTGTCTGCAAATCTTCAATGCGCTTGGTAAGGTATTCTTTCCCTTGTTCCAGTGTAGACTGAACGGGGAATGCCGGTATCCCGTAGTTATTTGCATTTGAAGCCAAATCAAGTACTCCCCTGGCTGCTTTATCTGCTCCCGTGGCTACTCCTACTACAGCATCATTAACTACATTCTTGGCAAAATTGGCAGCATCGGGAAGATTAACCCTATTGTGCAAATCGGGGACAACAGGTGCATAGCTAGAACCTCCTAATTGTGGATTTACAGACTCATCTTGTCTTGCTTGTTCCTCCGTACTCATTTGCGCCCCTTGTTTTGCCAGGTCCATCATATTGCCATATGTTGAACGGGCGTTATTGCCTATCACATTGGCGTAATATGGAGTATCTTGCTCGTAGAACGGTTTAATGGAAGGGTTTTCCCCCATAAACTTAGGTAACTGGCTGAAAGGAATAACGGCAGGGTCTGTGCCTCCGATATTAAACAACCCTACCTCCTGGGCATCTGGATAGTCTTTTAAGAACTTATCCGCGCTGCTTTGTGGTATAGTAATATCCTGTCCGTTATAGCTGAAATATCTGTTACCTTCTGGCATATCGTTATTTTTTACCAAATCCTTTTTTACCACCGTATTTTGATAGGTCTAATGTTCCTTTTGGCTGTTCTGGCTGCACCATGGGTTTGCTGAAATCCCCAACACCTAACGGATCAACTGGCTTTGCGGGGTGTACGCCCAAGAGGTCTAATCCATACGTGCTGATAAGCGCACTTGCTTCTCCGATAGTGAAATCATTATTACCCATACGCATGATAAGCGGATTTTTAATGTCTGTTGCATTTCCAAATTCATCTTTTGATGTTTTGTCCGCAACTTTGCCTAATACCTCCCATGCTTTTACTCCGTCAATATAAACTACGGTTCCGTCCGGCATCTGAACAGGCACTTTTGAATTAGGGGAAAACTTTTCGCCCAATGCAGCCCCGCCACTCTGGCCCTTTAATCCATCACGGTATAATTTATCGTTAAGGTTGGCAGCATAATACTGATACCCTAATGTGGCTTTACGGCTTTTTATCTGTTCTGCAAGTTGCTCGTGGCTCATGGCCAGTGCTTCCTTATGCTGATCTTTGTTTAATTGCAGCGAGGCATCAAACTGTTCCTTGTCCTGCTGCATCTTCTTATCATCACGTCCTGCAACAAATTCATTCTGTGCTTTGCGTTCTTCCCGGGCGTTCTTTTGTCCTTCACGGATAAGCCTCTCCTGTGATACCTGCCCGGATGCTGTCTTAAACACATCACTGGCTATCTGTGCCTTTGCCATTGCGGACCGGTATGCGTTCTGTTTATCGCCCTCAATCATTTTCTTGTATTCTTCAAGGGCTGCAGGTGTATAGGTATTTTCCTGTGCCAGGACAGGACCACCTTTGGAACCCATATAGCCACCGTATAAAGTACTCATTCCCTGTCCCAATGCGTTAAAACCTGCAGCCAGTTTCAAACGCTGTTGTTTTTTTTCATCCACGGCAGGAGTATTCTTGTCGATAAGGTAAGCAAGTGGGCTGTATCCTAAACGCATGGATTCAGCCATACGGTCATTAATTTCCTGTTCTCGGGTAGGTTCTGCTGTTACAGGAGGTGCGATTACCGGCTGTTGATTGCCTGCAGGCTGTGTCTGTTGTGGTAATTCTGTAACGGGTTCCTGTCCCCAATATGGATTGGGCGTAAAAGCATAGTCCGGCTGTGCATCTACAACCGGCTTTTGAATTACAGGAGGTTTGTTCTCCTCAAACATATTCATTACATTCATACCTGTATGTTTTATCGTGCGTTCTGGCTTGATCCCTTCATTTCCTTTTGAATGTCTGCCTCTGTTTTTCCCGTGGTGTTCTGCGCTACGGCAAACGTGTCAGCATAAGGATTGTATGTTGCTTCTGCCTTTCCTGTTGCTTCTGCTTTGGTGTAGGTAGGGATATAGTAATTTCGGGTATAGCTTCCGATCCTTCCATCCACCTTGCTTAACTCAGGCTTTGGATATGTTTTCTTTAACCCGGCTGAATACATTGGATTCGGAGAGTTGTAGGTAGCATTGTAGTAATCCTGCATCTTCTTTGTCTGCCCGTCATAGTCGTATTTCTTCCCGGCAAGCATGTTATACTGTTCAAACTGATTCTTTGCGTATTGCCCGTCACCAGTATCTAGCTGTTCATCTGTTACCCCGTCACTCTTAACCTTCTCGTTAAAGTATTTCAGGTAGTTGTTCCAGTCGTCAACTTCTTGTTTGGTTGGAGATGGCTTGGGCGTTACAGTTGTTTCATCCATGGTATTATGGTTTAGGGATAACAGGTGTTCCCGGTTTTTTATCAAAGGCCCCGTTAGCCCATGCGTTTAAAATATTTCCGCTTGCTGAACTTACATTCTGTCCAAACTGATTCCATTGATTCACTTTTCCCGCAAGAATGTTAGCCTGGTTAGCCTGTAAGGGTTGCATCATTCCCTGGTACTGGTAGTTTAGTTGATCTTTGCGTTGATCTCCTGCCCCTACAAGTCCCGTGACGGCATCTGCATAACTCTTTTGGTTCTGTCCTGATTGAGCTATTACGGCCTCGGGTGTGCTTCCTCCTGCTACGGCCTGATTCGCTAAAGACTTGGAAGCATCTTTGAATTGCGTGTTTAGTCGCGAAAGCCCGGAACGTGCTGCATCCGTATCCAGGTAGTTTTTATAGTACTCCTTGTTGAACCAACTGCCTACGTCATTCATGCGCTGTTTATTGTAGGCTTCGGCCTTGCCTGCAGCTTTGTTGGCCTGATATTGCCCCCATATGTTGGCTGCTGTCCCCAATCCGGCTGTTACTAATGCTCCAATCATGGTATCTTTTTTGCAAACTTATGACACCTTATTAGTGTGAAAGTGTTTATTTGTCACAAATTTGTGACAAAACAACAATGCTATATCTGATTATCAGCATAGTTTTGCTATCTTAATTTTGTATTATGGGCCAGATCACAAGCATATCACCGAAAGGAATTATCAGAAACACCCCGGATTCATCATCAGTTGATGGTTCTTTGCTCGAAGCTATCAATGTAAGATACCGTGATGGGGCTTGGCGTGGCGTTGGGGAAAAGGTTGCTACAGGATGGCACGCTGATACGCTAAATATTCTTGATGGGATAATGTATCATCCGGTTATTCCTGCCAATACCTATGTGGTTCATAACACTACAGATAATAATATTTATACCATTCTATTTGCAAACGGGGGAGCAGCACAGGCAACGACATTGGTATTAACGTTGGCGGGTGGTGAGGTATTTAACAGGTTTTCGCACTTAGGGAATGTACTGTTGGTGTTCACAAACTTAACTAAATACATCCTGTATTGGGATAAGATCACGTTAACCTATAAAGATTTGACGTTTCTTCCTGTTCCGGTGAAAAATGTAGGGGATGTGGAACGGGTAACTATTGATTTGACTACAAGTATTACCGATCCTGATCCTGTTCCTGATTACGGATTAGGCGCAATGAATCTGCATGAGTACTTCCGTTTACAGTTTGAAGGGGAATTGTTAAAGAGTAAGGCAAATAAAAGAACTGATAACCTGGTAGATGGGTTTGTTTGTATAAGATTAGCTTATAGGCTCTTTGACGGTAGTTATATACTTCATTCTCAACCGTACATCTACAATGTAGGATATAATTACCTTGTGCCTTATTTTCGGATAGCCGGTGCGCCATTATCATTACCTTATGATTATTGGGCAAGGGATTTTGTAGTAGCTAAACTGGCTGTGTATTACAATTTCTTCAATACAGGTGCGTTCTCATTGCCCGATTACAGTGCATTAGGAGTCATTGAAAGCCTTGATGTGTTTTGTTCGCGCCCCATATCTGCATTTGATATTGGTCAGCAAATAAGCGAATGGGATACATCTTCTTTACCTGAATGTTATCCTCCGGCACAATCGGATATTATCAAAGGGATTCTGGATGAAAACCTGTACAAAGTACATTCTATTGCAATTAATGACATCATACAAGCCCGAATCCGTCCAGGTGAAACTACTCCGTATTTTATAGCAAAAGCAGGAGTAGCTTATCCCGATATGAGAAAAGAAGTAAGTCTGAATGAACTAATGCCTCCTGACAACTTCTCTCATCACACGATCAATGCCCTTTGTGATTACCAGTACAACAGCAGGCTGCATATGGGAGAAATAAATACAAAGGTTTCTACCGGATTTAACACGCTGTATCACTCATGGATGCTACACCCTACGCTTGTTCTTGATGTGGGTGGTAACTATATTGGTTACGATCAGGATGAGATCATACCTTATGCTACTACAGGTACTAAGTTCTTTGGACTGTATCACACTCCTATTGGAATAGGTCACAGCACATATAAAATCTATCAGCAGGTATGGATTAAGACAGAAGAAGGAAGAAAGGTTATAACATCAGAGGTCGAAAAATCATTTGTTGATTCTTATACGGCAAAGTATTTTCCTGATACATTCAAGTATTACGGGCATTACTACAATGATACAACCGATTTCTTTGCCCTTATCTTTAATCCAATCATAAGTTATCCCGATTACAGGGCTTACAAGATCAGATATTACTATACAATTGGATCAGGAGCAACTAAACATTTCCTTGTTGATTTTGCCCTTAAAGCATCAATCGGTAATAACATTGGATATTATCTGCCTGAGCTTGGCATCAACAATGGCACTACAGGTATGTTTTATCCTAATGTTATTGCTATCCCGCAGGACCTGACAGCAGGGTTAACTATGCCTACCGATTCACCCACGGATGATACAGTAATCCATGACACAAACCGAATGCAGGTATCTGAAATATTCAATCCTTTTATCTGGCCAGCCTTAAATTCATACAGGTTTGGCCTATCGCACAACGAACTGATTGATATTTCCACCGTACAATCGCAAATGAGTGATTCCGCTTTCGGCAGGTACCCGCTATATGTTTTCAGTAAGTCGGGGATTTATACCCTGGAACATGGCTCAGGAGAAGTGTTGTATCAAAGTATCCAGCCATTGAATAATGAGATACTTCTTTCCAGGGGTGCTTTGTGTGCTATTTCAGGAAGTATAGTCTTTGCCTGCAAGGAAGGAATACGAATTATCAGCGGATCGCAGGTTGAAGAGTTATCTATACCTGCTGAGGGTTCAATTACAAACCCATTAGCCGGGAACGCACATTTTTATGATGCTCTTACGGGGTTAAGGCTTCCGGTTATCAATAATTTCCGTACCGATGTATCATTTTTAACCTACATTCAGGCTGCTAAGATTTTTTATGATGTGGAAAACAAAGAAATCATCATTTCAAATCCGGCTCATAACTACTCATACATTTACTCCTTGTTCACACAAAGCTGGGCTACAAGAACAGATGTTTTTACGGATGTAATAACTGTTTCGGGTAGGCATATAGCTGTTAAAAGGGCTGAAACTATGGATGGAGATGATCTAGTATATGTTTCATCGTTACATTATCTGGATACCGAAGATGGCACAACCGGATTATGTGATTACTTCCTGATGCAGACAAGACCATTGAACTTTGCAGGCTCATCCTTCAAACATCTTAATAAGGTTATAAGTAGGTGCCGGTTAACTACAAAATATCAGGAGAACGCTGTTCAAATTGTCGCCGGAAGCAACGATCTGATTTCGTGGCAGGTAGTCTCATACGTACAGTATAGCGGAGACAATGTAAATATGATAAATAATAGCGTAATGGGTAACTTCAAATACTTCATTATTGCTTTAGCTGGAGAACGCAAAGGATTTGCCTTAAATCAGATTGATTGCGACTGGAAGGAACGATTTACGGGTAAGTTAAGATAGTAATTACAAAATAAACTATAATAGTATATGGCAGCAGCTAAAGGACATCCGAAAGCTGGGGGTAGACAAAAGGGCACTCCTAACAAATCCGTGAGCGAGTTGAGACAGATATTTGGTATATTAATCTTAGATAACCAGGATAACATTCAGGCTTGGTTAACAAAACTGGCTGCTCGTAATCCGGGCAAAGCAATTGAGTTACTTGTTAAAATGGCAGAGTTACTTGTACCAAAGCCTGTCGCAGAGGGTGAAAAGTCTCCTGAATTGGATTGGTATGCAGAACAAGCAAAAAAAATGATGGCAAAGGTTGGTTAATCTTGTTTTTTCTGCCCTTGCCATTTTTTTAACCTTCCTCCGGTCATTTCAACAAACTTTGTTCGGATATCAGTAAATAGGATATAGGTTTCGTCTTTAATCCCCAGGCTCTTAAATACATCTTCGCTGTTGTCTATAACCTTTAACGAGTAAAGGATTGTACAATGATTAATACCTCCCGTTAAGTTTCCAACCTGCTGCAGGGATAATCCTGTTTCCCTATAAAGTATAACCTGTATAGCCTGTCTGAATTTAAGCGCTTCGCGCTTTCGTGACTCAGAACAAACAAAGGTCCAGGTTACGTTGTAATCTGCAAGGATGGATGTTAATACAGAAATGGGATCTTTATGTGTTATTACCCCGGGAAGAATGTAAACGGATGAATTTGTCATGGTTGTTTTATTTTAATAATCGTGCTAAATTTGTTTTCCTTGCTATGGTTGTAAACTTTTGCAGTTCGTCAATCAGGGCAAGTAATTTTTCTTTGCTTGGTTCGGGAAGGTGATTGTTGCCGGAGTCGGCTCCGATGTTTACCTGTTCTGGGTTGCACAACATTATGAGTTCAATCATTTCCTTTAGATCAAAGTCCATAATTGGCTCTATGGTAACATACTTTTTAAATTCGTGTATTGCGTTCATCCACAACGCCCTGTCATTTGGCATTGGGGTATTGCCCATTTGTGGGTAATATCTGTTTGTTTCAATTGTTGTACATATGACAGATTTTTTAGGAAGGAAGTCCTCAAAATCAAATATCCTTTTAGGGTTTTTGGATTGAAACAAGTATGAATTATTCGCTTCGTCACAATGAGCCAGTATAGAATAAATAAATTCTCCCGGTACACCTTCAGCAAATAGATCATTTTGAGCAACTACAAAAATAAAGTTGTCATTTCCTAAATTATCTTTTAAAAATGAATCACATACTCTTGGTTCCCCTGAATATTTTTCAACCAATAACGGATAGTAAAATTTATTCGTGCTGCAATATCCACACCCATGCAGGCATTTACCTGCAAGTGGGTTCCATGTATGTGTAATCCAGGGGTACATGTTCCCCTTTGCTTTATTTAGTCCCATAGTTATTTTCTTTATTAACGTTTTTAGCCACAATAAAAATTAAATATAATCAACGAGTGGTTCAATCACATTCCCCAGTTTCAGTACAAAATATCTGCATCCTGGCTCTGCACCCCATTCTGGATTACCCCTTCTTATTTCAACTTCATTACATTCAATTTCAAATGAAGGTGCATTTTTAGAATATCCGTTTGTGAATTTAATTTTACCAAAGGAACGATCAACCCAGCCGGCCCAAAAGTTTAAATCTTTATTACTGTATGTTTTATTCTTTAATTCAGTTATTACTTCTTCAGTCATATTTTGATCGTATGCCTCTGTATTATCATTAAAATATAGCCTTTTAAGCCAATATGGTTTTAAATCCCTATATTCTTCTTTCTTTTCGCCAGAAAGAACCATATCAAACCATTTCTTTTTTAAGTTCAGGTATAGTATGTTCATATTTATTTTTTGTTAATGTTTATGCCCAATGTGTTTCGTGTCCCAATTTCATATGCCAGCGCTTTTCAACAGGTCGTGATGATACACAAGCGGAGAATACAATAGCTACAAGTATTATTATTAGTATTTTCTTCATTATTTATATGCTTCAATTATTTCAATCAGTCTAAATCTGTCATGCTTATATCCGTCATGATTGGTTTGAGCAACAATAAAATCAAGTCTTTCAACTCTTTCGGTTCCGATCTTTTTAATTAACCCCTTACGGTATTCAATAGCATTTGAGCCTTTATGCCAATTACATTGCTTGCATTGCCTGTGAACATTGTCTTCATTAAATTCTAAAACCGGATAATGACCGGCTGAATAATAGTGCCCTGCATCTGAAGGGTTCCATGCCCCGCAGCTTATGCACCCTTCGCCTTCATCTCTTTTCCGTATCCAATCCCGGAACTTATCACCTGCCAATTTACGTAAGCCGGGTACGGTGTATTTTGAGTATTTCTTGATTTGTTGAGTAGTAAGTGCCATTATTCGTTGTCGATTATATATTTTTGATTAAATAAAATGATTGCTTTATTTTGTTTTTAAGTCCATTGTAGCTGATACCGTGTTTATTAGCATATTCCTGCATCGGAACTGGATTTAAATATTCTTTGATAAGTTCAATCAATTGCACTAATCCATCATTAGACCATTTACCCTCATGGATAGTCTGCCCTAATTTATTTAATGCAAATTGTTCGTATTCAGATATTTCGTTCATGGTTCAATTGATTGAATTGGGTTTAGCCAGTCGTTAGCAATCATTGCCGCTAACAGCGTAATATAAAACCTCGTCCAACATTTGACAGCTTCGCAACAATCCCGAACACTAAGCGGCAACTATTGCTAACACAGGCTATACACAATGCGTGCATTTCGTTTTCAATCTGACATTTGACGGCTTCAATCATAATTTTAATGTTTTGTTAACGAGCAATCATAATTAAATTGAAATTCTACCCATTTGTAATTCGTGCCACCATTCCGCATATTCTTGCATAGCCCTGCTCATATAATCGGTTAATGAATTTGGTTCGCCATCTGGAATATCGGCTTTCCAGGGAGTTTCTGCCCATAGGTCGTTATAC
>Ga0302286_10003186_pt1 | contig 11114 bp, 9 predicted proteins | sample III_Fen_E2_3_FD_198765 | JGI IMG/M metagenome (GOLD analysis project Ga0302286, IMG submission 198765) | Peat permafrost microbial communities from Stordalen Mire near Abisko, Sweden - III_Fen_E2_3 | ecosystem: Environmental > Terrestrial > Soil > Wetlands > Permafrost | place: Sweden: Abisko...
ACGTAGCAGTAAGTGAGCCTTCCTTTCCCTCATTGTTATAGAGTGTAAACTGGTTCAGATCCTTATAATCGCGCGGATCGCCATATTTACTCTGCGAATAGTTATCCCATAAAATTCCGTAGTTGTTGGTGGACATAATGAAAGGGATCGACACCTTCGTGTTGTACTGAAAAAGATCTTCACTTTTGTTTTTGTAATTGAAGTCGTCCGACTGATGCTGTCCCAAACCATATATCGCTTCTCCGGGAGTACCAGTGAATACTTGTTGCATGGTGAAGCCTTTATCGTTTTCTACAGCAAATGGTTTAAAGCTTCTTCCGCCTTTTGCCTCCTGAAGCAATATTTTTCCTGATTTGTCTGAGAATATGATTTCACCGGTAAGCAAAGAAACTTTCACTGTCAGTTCATCAGTAGATAATTGAGCAGATTTTGCGTTACTTGTCACTTTAAACGGTGTTTTTGATGTTACCCCCTGCACTACGCAAAGACTTGGGGCGTTTGGAATAACGCTTTGCGGTGAAGCCTGAACACGGACGATTCGGCTATTCACAACATTGATTTCAATGGTTTTTGCCGCTCCATTTTTTGGCGAAACTTTCATTCCGTTTTGTAATGATTGAACTGAGCCGGCTGCGAACATGTATCCCGCAATGGCTAGAAATAGAATAAAGAAAGAAATTCGTTTCATAAAAAAAGTAATTATAATATTGTTTATTTTTCACTCCAAACCAATACATCTGCCGGTTTCAATACATTTTCGCCAATCAGTATTTTGGCTGTTGCAGGCAGGTTCATGGTATAATTATCTGAAGAATAGTTTACCGCAATGTAAAATCCATCGCGCCAATAAACATAGATGCCCTGTGGATAATCCTCGGTAGTTGCACCTGATTCGTTGTAAATGGTGCGTAAAATGTCCTTTTCCAAATTTGAATCGTCGGTATCTACGCCAATGTAAGTTACATAACCTTTACCAATCTTGTGTTTTACCACTGACGCTTTGCCTTTATTGAACTGGTTCACCCCCGCCCTCTCGGAGATGCTCATAATACTCTTATAAGCTCCAGATTGCCACTGGGATTTATAATCCCAGTTCTAATATTCTTTGGCTTTATAATCCAGTTGCATATCCGGCAGTAAAGCATTTCTTTTATGTAAATGAACGGATTACAAATCCGGAGAATACAGAAGGTGGGATCACAGCTCCCACCAATCATGCCGCCAACTTTACTCATTTAATGATTATTGCATATCAGCGGGGACGTGGTGTTCTTCCTCCTCCCTTTTGAATTATTTCTATTACTTCTATGTTTCATTCAAATGGTTTTATTGGTTTATTTTAGAAGGATCATCTTTCGCGTAGTTGAAGATTCTCCAACTTTTAATTTGTAAAAGTACATTCCTCCAGGCAATAAACGTCCATCAAACTCAGCTTGGTGTGTTCCTGAGGGCAACATCTCGTTTATCAATGTCGAAACTTTTTTCCCGGTTTGATCAAAAACTTCCAGAGAAACTGCTGCGTTGGAAGGAGTTTGAAATTGAATAGTTGTAATGGCAGAAAACGGGTTAGGATAGTTTGTAAGCTCCAGTTCGTTTTTCAGCACACTTGCCACTGAGGTTGGAAGCAGTTTTTTGGTGCCTGCATCCACCATGATAAACTGAACTGACATTCCCGGACTATTTACCTTTATTGCATCATCTATTGACATGGCACTTGCCGGAATTGTCTCAAGATTTTGGCGTGGGCCCCACTGTGTTCCACTTGGAGCTACTCCGTTTACAGAGACATACAATGAAAAATCGCCGCTATCGGTACCGCCGGTTAAAGTGTAGCTATAGTATTGATTTCCAACTCCAATATTCTTCGGATCTATTTTTACAACCTGCGCTGTTTTTCCTTTGTTGACAATGACCACCCCAGTTTCGCCGGATGCAAATCTGGAGGCGTAAGCCAAAATGTTTGCATTGTTCGAGGTAGCTGGAATAACATGATCGCCGGTAAATTTCTGTTGATAATAAGCATAATAAAATTCAGGTCTGGGTTGCCATCGAAGGTTTTTATTGGCACCATCATAAAACATACCTGTTTCGCCAGTAACAAGCAGCCAGCGGGCCGACAAACCAAAATTTTTCTTAATCAATTCATTGAATAAAATCACTTCCTGTATCCCGTTGATGTACGAAATGCCGGTGGGAACGGAGTTATATTGAACATTTTGCATATTGTATTCTGTTAATGCCACAGGTTTTGGAAAAGCCTTTTTGTTGATAATATCCTGTTGTATAAAGCTGATGTTCTTATTTGGTTCGGTGGTTGCAACCGATAATAAATCATCCACAGTTGCGACAGCTCCAAAATAGTTGTGCATGGCATAGAAATCAACCCCATCGCCAATTTCCTTAAAAAAACCTGAATTCCAGGTTTTATCCACGTTGTTCCAACTTGTTGTGCCGTCATAATGAAGCACCTGTCCACCAATATAAATTTTAGCGCCAATTTCAGTAGCAGCAGCCCTCATCGAATCAGCAATTATTTTACAATGCTGACCATATAATTGACCTGTGATTATTTGGGGTTGTCCATCTTTGTTCTTTTTCAAATCAATCATCCAGCCATCTTCCCATGGTCCGTTATTTTCGTTTCCAATTTCCCAGAATTTCGTACGCCCTTTATCGTAGCGAACCCAATCTGCGGCCAAATGAGCAGCTTGCAACACCGGATTGCTGCTTAAACCATACCTGGCATAAGCGTAATTGATCGTGATCAACCCCTGAGAGCCTGTTTGCAGACGCAATTTGTAATAGTTATCAGTTGTGGTAGTCCAATCATTTACACCGGAAATGGCAGTGAACTTATCTTTTTTGCCTGTAGAGCCATTGTAAACAGAGTCAGGCACATCGGTTGGCTTTCCATTCCAGAAAAAAATATCGGACCAACTTCCACCGGGGAAACGGATTAATGAAGGATTCAAGGTCTGAGTATTTTTAACAAAAACCGAATTATCGGTCTCATTCCCCATCCAGGTAGCAATTGCATTTCCAAAAACATACTTTGAAATTTTGCCCAATGTATCGGTGGTTAAAGTTACGGTGACTGTTGGCAAAGCTACAGTCTTACTTGCTGATACTGAAATTGGGATTTGGGCTGTTTTAGGCGCAAAATCTTCTAAAAAACAATTGGCGTTTTGAGCAAAAAGTGACATGGCTGAAGCACACAATACACTGACGAACAATCCTTTTTTGAATTTCATCTTAATTAATTTATTAAACATTTATTATTTTTGAAACATCTATCACTCAGTAATTACATCCACCTCGGAATATCTGGCAACATCATCGTTCGAAGTATTCTTCAAAGCCGTAATCTTGATGAAACGAGCTTTTTCGGGAGCAAACTGTTTGATTTGCCACACCGGGTTATTTTTGATATTTGAAAATTCGCCTTCGCTTACAAATTACCATTCTTTGTTATCTGTAGAAACATAGAACTGGTAGTTGGTAATAATACCTGAACTCCATTTATTCTGGTCCGGAAGGTATTTGAAACCGCATACGTTGTTTTCATTCCCTAAATCAATGACCAGATCAATAGGCATTTTTTTGCCATCTCTTCGATGCCATACAGTAGAGGTGTTTCCGTCCAAAATTTTTCTTGATTTTCTGAATAAATAAGCTTATCTCAATATTTAATTCTGAACCAATCAAAATCTACATATCCGCCAGTATTTTTTGTTGCATAATTAAACAAGCCAAAACGATACCCCATAAAATGTGGGATTTCGTATTTCATTTTCAAGATATTTCCAATGGGATTCCACACTTTTCCATCTAAGCTGTACGAGAATTTAGCTTCGTCTTTCCCATTAAGAGTCCAATGGTTATTAGCTTCATCGTTCATGCCGGTAAAATCGCAATCGATTCTGAAGTAAATCTGGTCTTGATCCAATGGAATTCGCTTTACTTCGACAGGCTTATCATCAGTAGTGATCATTACTATCGATTTTTGACCATTTTCGACCTTCACTCCAACCTGTCCGTATTTTTTTTGAAGGGCACATAATCCTGCGAAATCACCTTCCTTCATTTTGGAAACATCCAGGGCAACAGAAGCTGAGCTGGTTGGACCAATAGTGCGTTGTGTAAGTGTGTTTCTGGCCTGAAGTAAATCAGTGTCGATTCTTCCTGTTTTGAGGCGCAGGAATCCTTTTCTTTCAGTTACAGACCAAAGTTTGTTATCTGGATTATGATTCCATTGCCATACTAAAGGAAGTGCTGCTTCTCCTTTTTTTCGCTTGAATTCATCAGAAGCAACCAAATTTGGAATCAAACCTGTACTGGCTGGCAGATCTAATGTGTCCGGGGCTTTACCGTTTTCTCCTAATATGGGCCAACCGTCTTCCCACTTAACAGGAACGAGATAAGGAACGCGGCCAACAGCAGCAAAATCGCGGAAAAGATAAGAGAACCAACGTCCATCGGGAGTGTCTATTAATCCTCCTTGAGCAATTCCTCTATCCTGTAAGGCAACTCTTCCTTCCCAGGGACCGTTGATATTATCTGCCCTATGTATAATTACAGTTCGCATTCCACCGCGTGGCGCGCAAATATTAAATAAATAATATTTGCCTTTTACTTTAAATAATTGAGATCCTTCAGCTCCAAGGCCAACTTCTTTTCCTGTTGGTGCGCTGGCGTTTTCGATGAGAACTCTCTCCGGAACGCCTTGTTTAACTCCTGTTAGATCCTCATTTAATTCAACAATTTTTAGTCTTTCAGCATTATGAATTAAATATACCTTGCCATCATCATCAAAAAACAAGGAAAGGTCATGAAGCGCGGGCTTAAAAGAAATTCGCTTCCAATCTCCTTTTTCTATATCTTTCGTTGTAAAAATATAGGTTTCATTAGTGGTTTGTGCAAAAACGGCTACATAATACGTGCCGTTGTGGTAGCGCAAACTACTTGCCCACGAACCCTTACTGTATGCGTTTTTACCTTCTGTTAAATTTAGTTCCGGCATATCGGCCAAAGTATCATAGGCATAGTTGATGATTTTCCAATTGACAAGATCTATAGATTTCATAATGGGCACACCCGGGTTCATGTGCATCGTTGTACTGCTCATATAATAATTTTTACCAACCCTGATCAAAGAAATATCAGGCACATCAGCAAAAATGATTGGGTTTTGGGCTTGCGCCAAAGCAACGGCCTGAACTAGTAAAAGGAGGAAGACGAAAAGAAGCCTAAATTTTTTTTTCATGTTTGTTTTTTATGTTTAATATTTTTTTAAAATTGTTTTATTCTGTTATCACATCTGTTTCAGCATATCCAACAACATTATCTCCAGCTATATTTTTGATGTTACAGAATCATAGGGAACTGGTATCTATCAACTTTTCCATCTATTTTTGCTCCATTTTCCAAAGCCATGTCAATCTTCGAGTTGGGAGACTTCACATGGACTACCTGAGCAATACCAATAGTTGTTGATAAAAGTGCAAGAATTACTGTATGTAAAAGAGTTCTTCTCATTTTGATATATTTACTGTTTTAATTTTACAGTTTCACATTGATTCTTTTTCCGGAATAAATTACCTCTCTATCGTATTTTTTGGATAAATCAGTCCCTGTTCCTTTGTCCTTGCTTACTAAGACAATATTGAATTTACGTTGCTTAAGTGTACCTAAAAATGACCCCTTCTGTTTATCTATGGTCAAAGTTCTGTTTTTATCGTTCCATAAAAATTTTATAGTTGAATAAGCACCTTTCTCATAATTGTAGTTATCATTTTCATCTTCATATAAGGTAAAATCTCCATTTGCACCTTCGTAAATACGAATTTCCAAATTATCCCATTTCTTTTCTGTGGCAAATTGCACTTTGGGTCCAAAAGGCAATATAGAACCTGCCTTGACAAACATTGGTGTAATATCAATAGGCACTGCTTTTTTAACAGTTTGTCCTCCAACATGTTTTTCAGCTGTCCAGAAATCAAACCAATCTACACCTTTGGGCAAATAAACATCTTTGCTTTTTACTGTACTAAAATCGGCTACTCTAACAGTGTCAATAAGTTTTGAATACATGGGTTGAGTAACCGGACTAACCAGAATTGATTTGCCAAACATGAATTCATCATTGATATCTAAAGCCTGTTTGTCTTCGGCAAAGTCCATAACTAAAGCACGTGTCATCGTCGAGTGATTGTTTGTCACTTCCCATGAAGATGCATATATATAGGGCAACAAACTATATCGTAGATTAATATACTTCTCAACAGCATCATAAACTTTTTCCCCTTTTTGACCAAACTGGTATATTTCACGAGGTGCATCTGTACCATGTGATCGCATCATGGGTGTAAAAGTCCCGAACTGAAGCCAACGTGTATAAAGTTCTCGATAATCGGGGTTTTTAAGAGGATTTTTATAATTCCAAAGAAAGAAACCTCCAATATCGCTGTTCCAATATGGAATACCACTAAGCGACAAATTTAAACCAGCCGAAATCTGGTTTTTCAAAGCTTCCCAAGAAGCAAGTACATCACCCGTCCATGTATTTGAACCATAACGCTGCTGACCAGCAAAAACAGACCGAGTTAGAATAAATACACGCTTATCAGATGAAACAGATCGTTGATGATCTGAAACTCCACCTACGGTCATCAATGGAAATGCATTTCTAACTTTCCTAAAAGAACCCAAATACGTTTTATTGTCCATGTCCGAAGGTTTCAACTGCAAGTGGTCTGGTTCAGTAGAATCCATCCACCAACCATCCATTCCTAGTGAGAAAATCCCTTTATTGAGATACTTCCAATAAATTTCACGAGCTTCCGGATTATAAGGATCGTAAACCTTAACAGCCCCTGGAGGGTTCTCAGGCCAAGTAACAAAATTAAAAAGCGCACCAGTTTTTTCCAATTCTACATAAGGTTTTGTTTCTTTCCCAAAAGAAGCCCAAATTGAGATTACCATGTGTGCATTCAAACCATGTACATCATTAACCATTTTTTGAGGGTTATAAAAATGAGGGTTGAGAAACTCCATTGCATTCCAATGCTCATTGTCTCCCCAATATTGCCAATCCTGAATTATTCCATCAAGAGGAACACCCAATTCGCGATATTTTTCTACAACATCAACCAGTTCGTCCTGACTTTGATAACGCTCCTTACTCTGCCAAAAACCGTACGTCCAAAGTGGAAACATCGGTGCTTGTCCTGTAAGACTTCGCATATTGGCTATTACACCATCCGCATTGGTTCCTGCCATAAAATAATAATCCACACCATCACCAACCTCTGATGTAAACGTGGTATTTTCAGGTGTATCCTCAAAAACGGTAGGTGAGTAATTATCCCAAAACAATCCGTATCCTTTGTTTGACACAAAGAAGGGAACATAATCATCCGTATTACCCTGAACCATTTTAAGTTTTACATTTCTTTTGGACATTTTACCCTCTTGCTGCTGTCCCAATCCATATATAGCTTCGTTCTTATCAAGTATGAAAGACTGGGAAACTGAATAGGTTTTTGTTCCGGCATCAATAAAATCTGTAAACAAAGTTCCTGCTTCTTTCTCGCTAAGGAGTATACTTTTCTGAGTTGCAAAAGAAAGCTTTCCAGTCTTGAAGTTTAAATAAATATCAAGTTTTTCACCCTTTATTAGAAGTTCATCACCCTTTTGTTTTAATTTAAAAGAGGTTTTCTGTAGGTTTTGAATAACGGAAAGACTTTTTTTAGAATAAGATTTACCCTGTGGATATTTCAATACTCTTACTGTGGAGGGGTTATAAAAATATATCTCAATATTTTTATAATTTATTACAGTTTTCACACCATAATCCGTTTTTTGATAAGTTTGAGCACTGATACCTCCACTCATCAGGACAAACAACGTAATAATTAGAATTCTGATTTTCATATTTGTAAAATTTATTTTTTAGCGGTTATTTTATCTTTTTCTCACCTACAAACCCTCCTCTTGGAAGGCATTCAATTTTTAATGTATCTCCTTTTTTGACTTTTATTATTTCTGAAGAAAAAGATGTAGAATCTTTTCCGTCTTTGATAAGCTGAAAGCTATGATTTCCTTTGTCAAGAAAATCAAACTTTACAATTAAAGTCTGAGGCTCATCTTTTCCGTTCAATCCATCCAATATTTAACCCACCACCAGTGTCTCCGGTATTTTCGCTTTGAATGCAATATTGATCATAAAATAGTTCTGCTTCAGTTTTGCCGGGTACTTTAGGCACTTCCTTTTACAAAACAACCAGCTTCGTACATCTTGTTCCTTTGTTGGTGGTAATTTCAAGTAAATAGGTACCAGGGGCAGGATGAAAAGTATGGGTACTTGTCAGGACGGGCTGGGGGTATTTAAATTGACCGGCTACCTTGCCGTTTAAATACAGGATTCTCACCCTTGAAAAGGGCTCCCTGCTTCTGACTGTAAATTGCTGACCTGCAGGGTTGGGAAATACGGTAAACTGCCCTATTTCGGTCTGGATAGACTGAATGGCCGTTGGTTGTTTGAGTTTACCCAAAAAGCGGAACGAGTTAAGCTGAAAGAGTTTACCATTTCCTTCGCCCCTGAATTTCAGATACACATCGTGGTTGCCGGTTACTTCAGGAATGTCGATGGAAAATAATTTGTAGGTGCTCTGACTTCCGGTCGTAGTAATGGGGCATTCGGCGATCTTCCGGCCTGTTTGAAGCGAATCGAGCCACACTTCGATGACCCCGGTTGAGGCAACCGACGAGGCATTGGCTTCAAACGACACCGCCTTTACGGGGTAATCTGCATCGCCAAATTCCACGCCCGCATACAGGGCCCAATCGTTGGTATGAATCTGATCCAGTACGCTGACTCCTGAGACAGGGACACTCCGTGTGGTACCCCATTGGTTGGCTGGGCATTCGGCCATTATGGGAGGATAAGCATCGCGGTACACATAAAGGTCAAAGTCCGCGGCCAATCCCTTGACGTACAGTCCCTGATAGTTTCCTGTCCACGCGTTAGCATCGGCTTGCTCTACATCCATGCTTTTCACATCAATGGTTTTACCTACCTGCACCCAATCGAACCCGTTGGCACTGTAGTAGCCTGACAACACATGGTTGTAACGCGACAGTTTGAGCCAGACTATATTTCCAGAGGTGTTGGGCACTTCATAACTGGTGGTATTGAAAGTAAATTTAACGGTTGGATCTCCTGCTGCATTTGCAGTGCTGAACAAGCAAGCCGATAAAGTTTGCAGGCCAGTCATGATGCGGATGCCAGCTTCATGGGTGGATGCTTTAGGGGCGAAATCAAGACGGGTGATCAGCGCGTAATTGTGCTCGGCATCGTTCTTTATGATCGTATTGTTCTGGTTTTTGGGTGAAAGACGGAGCCATCCCGGGCGAGCGCTCAATGACCAGGGCAGTTGAGCAGCGTGTCCAAGTACTGACCATTCGGGGTTAAGTTGTGTTGTGTTGAAAAAGTCGGCATGAGGTACCATCCAAGGAATGCCTCCCGAAGGCAAAACTGGAGCTGTTAAAGGTTCGTTGATTGGATAATCAGCCACAGGTTTCTCGTCTGAGTTGTATCGCACACGACTCAATAACCCTTGTCGCCCAATACCTTGCCACTCGCCGCCATTGGCATACATGTACGAATGAGAAATGACCCAGGAAGTGCTGTCATCGAGCATGACAACAGGCGAACAGTGGTTGGGTGCAGTGAAAAGAGCCTCGGATTTCTTCGGATCAGCCTCGTTGAAGAAGTCGCCCAGGTTTTTCCATGCAACCTTATCGGCCACCAGTTGTTTGCTTCTGAATACTTTCTGCCCTCCTCCTGCAGAGAGGGCAAAAGTGTAGAAGTAATACCCCTTGTATTTCCACATGGTAGGCCCTTCAGCCCAAACAAATGGGTAGGTAGGTGCAGGGTTGATCCAACGCAAATCCAGGATTTTGCCTTGGGGTTGACCATCGGTGCCTAGTTGAAGGATCCAGTTGCTTTCCTGTCCGTTTTTTACCAACAAGTACCACAATCCATCATCGTCTATAAATATCGAATTGTCCTGTCCAAGACCAGGCACAGAGGCAGGGCATTTCACATTAACAGGCGTGCTCCAAGGACCCTCAGGTTGGGTGGCGGTGGTAAAATACATGCTACCCCCGTTCCCGAAGAAATCCCAGTACTTGTTGTTATAATATACCATGTGCCCACCCCAGCAACCACCATATAGTGACCATGCAGCACTCACCGGTTGGGCGATAACTTCCCAATGGACAAGGTCAGTCGAATGGTAGATTTTAGGTGTTGGACTAAAGGAGGAGCCGGTGGTATAGAAATCCTTGCCGATTCTGGTTAGGGTACAATCAGCATGAGCTCCCGGGATCACGGGATTCATATAGGTTGAAAACGATGAACTTTGCGCCATTGACTGCATTTGCAACAAGAGCACTAAGCCAAGGAAAACAATCTGGATAAGTTTTGATTTCATGCGTATAAAGTGAACAAAGATGTTTAAAGTATAAATAATGTATAAGTATAATGAATAATAATTGATGTAATTTAAAAGTAAAAAGTAATAGGAATAAATAGTTAAAATTAAAACACCTACCCAAATAGATTTAACACAACTACCCATCAATTATCACTACAGAATAAGCTTTTGAGCGAAGTTCAATCCTTCTGGTGTCACCTTTACAAAGTAAATTCCCTTTTTTAATCCGGAATCTATATTCAATTGTCCATTATTATTACTAATGACCTTTTCAAATAGCATTCTACTTTGGTTGTCAAAAATACGAATGGTTGCTTTTTGGGATGTCAATGGAATCTTTATTGAAAATTCTCCAGCCTGCGTTGGATTGGGGTAAATAACCATATCACTCGCGACACTTTCAGATTCTATCGTATTAGGGCTAACAAGATCCCAGTAAATCAAACCTCGCCCTAATGTGCCACTCGTATATACTCTTCCGCATGGCATCCACTCCTGAAAAACCCTTTTGAGGCTCCGGCACCCAATCCATTAACTGTACCCACTTACTGTTTGAGTATCCTAGCAGTAAGCACCTCCGACATCGGTACGACAATAAATATCGCCCGATGTCTG
>Ga0302286_10003188_pt1 | contig 11112 bp, 7 predicted proteins | sample III_Fen_E2_3_FD_198765 | JGI IMG/M metagenome (GOLD analysis project Ga0302286, IMG submission 198765) | Peat permafrost microbial communities from Stordalen Mire near Abisko, Sweden - III_Fen_E2_3 | ecosystem: Environmental > Terrestrial > Soil > Wetlands > Permafrost | place: Sweden: Abisko...
AACCCCCAATGAACCCCCTGTCAACCCCCTATCAACCCCCTATCAACCCCCTATGAAGTATAACCAGATGATAAAGAAAACAGCATGATTTTAATTCTTTTGAATACCCGGTCAGGATAATTTGCTTCTCACATCATAGCCGATAAAAAGATATTTCCCCAAAAAAAACATTGGATAACGGTTAAATTTATCGTTTATTGTCAAAAGGAACATCATTCGGTTACAACTATTGAAAAGTGTTTTTTAAGATGATTTATACTAAAAAGAATACCCGTTTTAGTCTTCCGGAAGAAGAAAATACTCCGAAATAATAGCGTTTATGTCAATTATTTGTGGTATATTTGTCTGTTTTTTTAGATACAATTCAGAATTTAAAAAGGAATTAGCAATAAAACGACAACCAACTAGAAACAAACAACTTAGAATAAAAATGAACGAAGTAGAAACAGCAAGAGCAACTGCCAGTGCCAGTTATGGCGCAAGCAGCATTCAAGTGCTTGAAGGATTGGAAGCAGTGCGCAAACGCCCTGCCATGTACATTGGTGATATCGGCATAAAAGGATTACACCATTTGGTATACGAAGTGGTGGATAACTCGATCGATGAGGCCATGGCCGGACATTGTAACAACATTCAGGTTTTTATCAACGAAAATAATTCGATTACAGTTATTGATAATGGTCGTGGTATTCCGGTTGACATGCATGAAAAGGAAGGCAAATCGGCACTCGAGGTCGTGATGACCGTGTTGCATGCCGGTGGTAAATTCGACCACGGAAGTTATAAAGTTTCCGGAGGATTGCATGGTGTAGGGGTATCGTGTGTGAATGCACTTTCTACTTTATTACATGTAGAAGTTTCCCGCAACGGGAAACTGTATATGCAGGAATATGAATGCGGAGTACCAAAATTTCCGGTAAAGGAAATAGGAACTTCCATAACAAACGGAACGTCGACGACCTTCCTTCCTGACAGCAGCATCTTTATTGAATCAGTTTACAAATGGGATATCCTGGCAAACCGCCTTCGCGAATTATCCTTCCTGAACGCAGGCATCACCCTATCACTGACCGATAAACGCCAGATAGAGGAAGATGGGTCATTCCGCAAGGAAGTATTCTTTTCAACCGATGGGCTGAAAGAATTTGTTGAATATATCGACGAAGCACGCGAACCGCTGATTGAGAACGTTATTCATATTTCAACTGAAAAGAATGGCATCCCGGTAGAGATTGCCATGACATACAACACTTCGTACAACGAGAACGTACACTCGTACGTAAACAATATCAACACCATTGAAGGGGGTACCCACCTTGCCGGTTTCCGTCGCGGATTAACCCGTACATTAAAGAAATACGCCGAGGACACCAAAATGCTTGAAAAGCTGAAGATTGAAATCAGTGGTGATGACTTCCGCGAAGGACTGACTGCCGTTATATCCATCAAAGTACAGGAACCACAATTTGAAGGACAGACCAAAACCAAGCTTGGAAACAACGAGGTAATGGGTTCGGTGGATATGGCCGTTGGGGAAGCACTGGGTAACTACCTGGAAGAAAATCCAAAAGCAGCACGTATCATTGTAGACAAAGTAATACTTGCAGCAACAGCCCGTTACGCAGCCCGTAAGGCCCGTGAAATGGTACAACGCAAGTCACCTCTATCCGGTGGCGGATTGCCAGGCAAACTGGCCGATTGTGCCGATAAAGATCCTGAAAAATGCGAATTATTCCTGGTCGAAGGGGATTCGGCAGGTGGAACAGCCAAACAAGGCCGTAGCCGCCAATACCAGGCTATCCTGCCATTGCGTGGTAAGATTCTGAATGTTGAGAAAGCCATGCCGCATAAAGTGCTTGAAAGTGAAGAAATACGCAATATATATACCGCTTTAGGCGTTACTATAGGTACGGAAGATGACAGCAAGGCGTTGAACATAAAAAAACTCCGCTACCACAAGATCATTATCATGACCGATGCCGACGTCGATGGTAGCCACATCGCAACACTGATCATGACTTTCTTCTTCCGTCATATGAAGGAATTGATTGAACAGGGCTATTTGTATATCGCTACTCCCCCACTTTACTTATGTAAAAAAGGGAAAGTGGAAGAATATTGCTGGACAGATATCCAACGTCAGGTATTTATTGAAAAATACGGTGGTGGTGTAGAAGGCGGAATTCATACCCAACGGTATAAAGGTTTGGGAGAAATGAATGAAACCCAGCTGTGGGATACCACCATGAATCCTGAACACCGTACATTGCGCCAGGTAAACATTGAAAACGCTGCTGAAGCTGATCACGTATTCTCCATGTTAATGGGAGATGATGTAGCTCCACGACGCCAGTTTATCGAACAAAACGCAACGTACGCGAAGATTGATGCATAATTTGTTATTGGTTATCCCGATAGCTATCGGGATAACCAATAAACTAATCAACCACACATGAATATAGCCGTATTCTGTTCATCGAGTAACAACATTGCCGATACGTATAAACAAGCAGCCTTTCACCTGGGTGAGTTAATTGCCGAAAGTGGGAATAAGCTTGTATATGGCGGGGCAACAGGTGGATTGATGGATGCAGTGGCTGAAGGGGCAAGGAGTAAACAAGGTGAAGTCATCGGAGTCATATCCCGGGCAATCATTAAAATGAATCGCCAGAGCGCTTTACCTACCGAACTGATCACCGTTGAGACTTTGTGTGACCGGAAAATACACATGAAAACACTAACCGATGTCTTTGTGGTACTCCCCGGGAGCTACGGGACATTGGATGAAATGCTGGACATAGTGGCTTCCGGTGTGGTAGGCGAGCATAAAAAGCCGCTGATCATTGTGAATCAGGATGGCTTTTATGATCTGTTTCTCGATCAGATAAACCTTATGCGGCGTGAAATGTTTATACCTGCAGAAGAAAAATACAAACCACTCATTGCACTCAATATTAATCATTGTATGGAGTTAATCAAGTTGTCAATTAAAAACTCATAATAAAATTGCATTATGAATCTTTTTTGGAAAATACTTTTTGGAGGAATCACTCCTACCGCAAAACTCGAGAAAAATGAAGCAGACCTTGTAAAAGCCATGCACCGGTATGCTGAAGTTGAAAAATCGGTGGAACTGGTTGATTATAAGAAACTGTTCCATATAGTAAAGTCAGCTGCTTTTCAGGAGAATAAAAAGATTCTTAAAAACCGGAAATACAAAGACACGGAAGAATACAGGAATACCCGCAAATGCAAGAAATTGCAAAACTCCCCGGCCATCCGGCTTTACTACCAGGTACTTGAATCGGATGTATTAAAACAGTATCTTCATTTTAAGACAACTCCGGAGTACGAACTTCTGGGAGACAAGAAGAAGGTAAATACATCAGAGACTCTCAAAAAGTTCAAGCAATTCGAACACTCGAAAGATTATAAAACGTATATAAGGTTTCACGATTCGTACATTATCAAAGAATACGAATTGTTGAAAACCAAGATTGCAACGCCTGAATTTAAAAAAGCGAATGAATTTTGGGCCAATGAAAACCGGTGGCATACCACACCCGAATATGCCCAGCAAGAACGGTTTTATGAGCTGGCCAAAAACCCCGATATTGTTTTCTATGAAAATGAAAAACCTCAACGCTTTGAGCGATACCGCTCCATGACCTTGTCCTTTCAGGATGAATTTGAATGGAACACATTGGATAAATCACACTGGAACTTCGGGTTTCATTACAATAGCGACAAACTTATCGGGAATCATTCCTTCAGCAACGAAAAACAAGCCAACTATTCAGGGAAAAATGTTTCAGTGGTTGAAGGCATTTTAAGGCTTGCCACGAAACATGAGAAAGTAAAGGCCCGTGCGTGGGATACTACGAAAGGATTTGTTGAAAAAGAATTTAGTTATACGGCAGATGTCCTTCAGACCGCTGAATCATTCCGCCAGAAGCATGGTGTCTTTCGTGCAAAACTACGTTGCACAGGCGATATTCAACACGCATTCTGGCTTGGAGCTGAAAGCAAATTACCCCACATCAACATATTTCATTTCAATGGAAAAGAAATAACATTGGGAAATGCAAACAAAAACCTGGTTGATGGAATTCACATCAAAGGGATTAATCCTGCCCAGTTTTATATCTACACATTAATCTGGTCGGCTAAGGAACTGATCTGGATGATCAACGACCTGGAAGTCTACCGTACAGCAAGCAATATCCCGCTGGATAGCATGTACCTCGCCTTTAACTCATTTATTTCCCAAAAGCAAAAGGGAAGTGCCGGAAGTCTGGAAGTAGACTGGGTACGGACCTATTCGATAGCTTAACAAAATTAAATATTGATGATCAACGATACGTGCAAAATAAATGTTCTCAATCGCTTTGATATTGGAGGCCAAAGCAGGTTTGTCCTGATAGCAGGCCCATGTGCCATAGAGACAGAGCAGATGACCATGGAAGTGGCAGCAGCCCTGAAGGCAATCTGTGAAGAACTCCACATACACTTAATTTTTAAATCGTCCTTCGACAAAGCCAACCGGTCTTCAGTGAAATCACCACGTGGTGTTGGCATGGAACGTGGCTTGCAAATACTGCAACGCGTCAAGACAGAATTGGGTTTACCCATTGTAACCGACGTACACGAATCATGGCAATGTGCCGAAGTAGCCAAGGTGGCAGACATGCTTCAGATACCTGCATTTCTTTCACGCCAGACTGATTTATTGGTTGCAGCAGCAAAGACAGGTAAAATAGTCAATGTCAAGAAAGGGCAATTCATGGCACCCTGGGACATGAAAAATGTCATCGACAAACTACGTGATTCAGGGAATGAAAACATATTGCTTTGCGAACGTGGTTCCAGTTTTGGATACAACAACCTGGTAGTAGATATGACCGGGCTTGTGGAAATGAGAAGCTACGGCTTTCCGGTTGTTTTCGACGCAACGCATTCAGTACAGAAACCGGGAGGCCAGGGTACATCCACAGGCGGCAACCGTGAAATGGTTCCTTACCTGATGCGTGCCGCTTTAGCCATAGGCGTTGATGCCATATTTGCGGAAGTACATCCCGATCCTGATCATGCCTTCTCGGATGGACCAAACCAACTCTATTTATCGGATATCCGCGAAATACTCCGCCAAGCTATTGCCATAGACAATATAACAAAGAACATTCCTGCCGGATCCATTCCTGAAACCCACAACACGGAACACGGAACACAAAACACGGAACGCAAAACACGGAACATAAAACTCTTACTAACCGATGTGGACGGTGTGCTTACAGATTCCGGCATGTATTATTCCGAGGCCGGTGATGAACTAAAAAAATTCAATACCCATGACGGAATGGGCTTGCAACTGATTCGCCAAAAGGGAATCAAGACAGGGATTATCACCTCTGAAGACACGAAACTTGTTGAACGCCGCTTTCAAAAGCTGAAGCTGGATTATTTATACCAGGGAAAACGCGAAGGAGGAAAACTGGCATCGGTCAAAGAAATCTGTGCAAAAGAGGGGATCACACTGGATCATGTAGCCTATATCGGAGATGATGTGAATTGTTTTGAACTACTTTCCTCGGTAGGTGTGGCAGCATGTCCTGCTGATGCGCTGGACGTTATAAAGAATATACCGGGCATCATCCAGATGAAGAAAAAAGGCGGGGAAGGATGTGTCAGGGAGTTTGTGGAAATGATTATGAATAACTATTGCTGAAAGAAACACGAAATGGATTTTACAGAAAGAAGTAAAGAGATATTTAAGCTTGAAATAGCCGAGCTGGAGAAGCTGGCAGATAAGATAGGCCCTGAAATGAATAAGATAGTGGAATTAATATATTCCTCTACCGGCAAACTGGTCATTATGGGCATTGGTAAAACAGGGATTATCGGACATAAGATAGCCTCTTCCCTGGCTTCCACAGGCACACCTTCTATTTTTGTAAATGCCGCCGAAGCCATGCATGGTGACTTGGGAATGGTAAGCAAAAATGACATTGTACTCCTGATATCGAACAGTGGAAGTTCATCAGAGATATTAAATATCGTAGCACCTCTAAAAAAAATAGGTTGTTCGTTGATAGCCATGACCGGCAATCCAAAATCACTGCTTGCCAAAGAAGTTTCATTATACCTGAATGTAAGTGTATCGAAAGAAGCCTGTCCGCTGGGATTAGCGCCTACAACCTCCACAACAGCCACGTTGGTAATGGGCGACGCGCTTACTATCTGTCTAATGGAACGACGGGGATTTAAAGCAGAAAACTACGCCCTGTATCATCCGGGAGGAGCACTGGGCAGACGCCTGATATCCCGTGTGAAAGATGAAATGTTTAAAGACATTCCTAAAGTATATGAGACTACCCTTTTCAAAGACATCATATACGAAGTGAGCAATAAACGCCTTGGTATGACCATGGTATTCAACAAGAACGAACAGGCTATCGGTATCATTACCGACGGCGATATACGACGTGCTATCCAACGGTTCGATGAAATAAAACCATTAACTGCGGCAGACTTTATGACCCACGGATTCAAAAAAATAGCCCAGGAAGAATTATTGACCGAAGCCCTTGAAATGATGGACCTCAATAAGATTACCACCCTGACCGTGGTTGACAACACCGACAATGTGGTAGGGATACTATCCATTCACAACATTATTGATTTTCGCAACCTGACCCATTGAGATTCAAAAAAATATATATTGAGATAACAAACAGCTGCAATTTCGATTGCAGTTTTTGTTTTAAGACCACCCGTAAAACAAAGTTTATGCAGGTGGAAGAATTCCGCGTAATTGTAGAAAAGATCCGGCCGTTTACCAATTACATATACTTGCATGTATTGGGCGAACCTTTGTTACATCCTCAGCTGGATGAGATATTGGCAATTGCTGAAAACAGCGGTCTAAATATCAATATCACCACAAATGGCAGTTTGCTTGAAAAGAAAAAAGAAATACTCGGACGTCATTCAATACGTCAGGTAAACATTTCACTGCATGATGCAGAAGAAAACATCCCCGGACAAAAGTGGAATGAATACCTACAGGCAGCCTTAGACTTTGCTGCAGGTGCAGCTTCAAAAACCTATATTTGCCTGCGCTTGTGGAACACGACCAACGAAAAGAGTGCTGATTTTAATGCCCTGTGCCTTCAAAAGATAGCTTCTAAATTCAACCTGCTGCCCGCACTTCTGGAAAAAGAAACAACCGGGAACGGGCTTAAACTTGCAGATCATATTTTCCTTCAACGATCACCGCGCTTTGAATGGCCAGATGAGCATCAACAAGGAGAAGAAACATCAAAAACATGTTATGCATTACGGGACCATATTGCCATCCTATCGGATGGGCAAGTTGTACCGTGTTGCCTTGATGCAGATGCCAATATGAGACTCGGAGATATTTTCACGGAAGATCTGGCTGACATATTGGAAACACAACGGGCAAAAGATATTAAAAAAGGATTCGAACAACGAAAAGTTGTCGAACCAATCTGTGCTACCTGTGGGTTCTCTACACTTTTATAACGTATGGGGAGATGAATCAAAAAATCGCATATACATTAAACACCAATAACAACCAGGGTTGTTTCCCCGAGTGTGTCATACTCGATACTGACAATCAGAATAATCCTTCCACCAGCTTTATAAAGATCACCCCTCAGAATAGAAAACGATACTCAACTCTATTTGACAAGAATGATGAAATCCTGATCAATTGTTGCTTTCAACTGGAAAAGGAAATCATCATTTCTAAAATAAATGATAAGAACGTTCTCACCTGGGATAGCCTGATTCGTAAATACTTTGAAAGTAAAAGCAATAAACCGGATATTCAATATACCCGCGATTACATTGCGGACTATCTCAACCAGTATCAAAACATATTCTTTGAGAACGTGGCAGATAAAAAACTATACCTGCCTATCGGAAAGTTTCCGTTTATGTGGAAACAGCTTTATGTGGAACTTGAAATGCCTGAAGTCTTTTATTGTTTTGAAAAAAAGGATGATGGGTTATGCTTTTCATTGGATTTAAGTTGTGCAAACAGAAGTTTCGAGCTAAATAAAGCCATGTTGGTTTCACGGAAGACAGCCCGTGTTCTTCTGGATAATAAAATTTACGAATTTGACAATGAAGTGGATGGTGCTAAATTAATTCCATTTCTCACCAAGAGTATCGTTCAAATACCGCCGCAGCACATCGAAGATTATCTGCAGAAAATTGTCATTCCATTAATTCCAACCGATCGGGTTATTACAGAAGGCTTCAACATTATTACGGTCAATGAACTCACTAAAACAGTATTCAGCGTAAGGGAAATTCCAGAATTAAAACAATATTCCTTGTTCGAAGAGAAAAAAGGGGATTCACGTTTAAATGATCTGGCTTTTGAATTATTATTTGAATATCAGGATTTTTGGTATTTGGCGGGCAAAACAGGTGAGTTAAACAAGCTGGATATCAATGAAGATTCTATTTTGATTACCCATGTTGAAAGGGATGGGCAGTTGGAAAACCAGTATATTGATCAATTCAGCAAAATCGGGATTGACTTGAATGGAAAGGCAAAAAGAATGACTTACCTGGAGGGTGTGGATTGGTTGAATGAGCACTATAAAGAGATTGAGATGCTGGATGTTGAAATACGTTTCGATCGAAAACAGGACAGCTCTCAACGTATATTTGTTGGTGAACGGACCATTTCAATCCAGATAGAAGAAAATCGTGATTGGTTTGACATTAAAGGCAAAGTGCGCTTTGGTGAATTTGAAGTACCATTCTTACAGGTTCTTTATTATATCAGACAAAATAAATCACAGATCCTGTTGTCTAATGGTGAGATGGCTCAAATTCCACAAGCCTGGTTTGACGAATACCAGTCACTTACTGAATTATGCAAGTTTGAAGATGGGAAAGCAGTAATTGCCAAACAGTTTTGTGTTCTTACCAATGAACTCCATCGGTTTGGAAAGGTTGAGTTTGCCATAAAAGAAAACATGCGCCGGTTGATAGAGAATCAATTGAATGACAACTATCCATTGCCGGTGAATTTTCATGGGGAGCTAAGGAAATACCAGGTCGAAGGATATAACTGGTTACGACTGTTGGATGAATTGGGACTGGGAGGTTGTCTTGCCGATGATATGGGGTTAGGAAAAACCATACAGGCATTATGTCTGCTGCAATGGATGAAAGAAAATAAACGGGGGAAGTCACTGCTGGTAGTACCAACGAGTCTGGTTTATAACTGGCAGCAGGAAGCAGCCATTTTTTGTCCGGACATTCAGGTTTATATCCATACCGGCTTTGACAGGACAAGAACAGTCACAAAATTCGGGCATCCCGATTTAATCATTACTAGTTATGCCATATTACGAAGAGACAAGGAATTGTTTCGCAACCTGGATCTGAATTACATTATATTAGATGAAGCCCAGGCCATTAAGAATCCAAAGTCTGACATTACCCAGGTATGCCTGGAACTCCATGCAAAAAGGTATTTAACACTCACAGGAACACCATTAGAAAATTCTATTACCGATTTGTGGTCACAAACCCATTTTATTAACAGGAACATGCTGGGATCCATCAATCATTTTACCAAAGTATGTAAAGTGCCTGAGAAACTAGAGATGTATCGTAAATTGATAAAACCGTTTTTGCTTCGCAGAAATAAGAGTACTGTATTGACTGAATTGCCTGAGAAAACAATCATTGTACAAAAGTGCTATATGAATGAATCACAACAGGAATTTTACCGTCAGACACGTAACACGTATCGGGATAAATTCCTGGAAGAAATGGGAAAGAAAGAAAAGGTCAGTTCGATTTTATTGCTCGAAGGATTGCTTCGTCTACGCCAGGCAGCAAATCACCCTGTAATGGTAGATAAAAGCTACACCCAGACATCCGGCAAATTTGAAACAGTAACCCAGATGTTGTATGACGTTGTATTATCAGGCGAAAAAGTATTGGTATTCAGTTCATTCGTTGAACATTTGAAATTATACAAAACCTATCTGGATGAACGACAAATCAAATATTGTTATCTGGATGGAGGCACCAAGGACCGAAAGGAACAAGTGGAAAAGTTTCAGCATAACGATGATTACCCGGTATTCTTACTTTCGCTTAAAGCAGGCGGTGTCGGGTTAAACCTTACAAGGGCAAGTTATGTATTCCTGCTTGATCCATGGTGGAACCCTGCAGCAGAATCTCAGGCTTTTGACAGGGCACATCGTATTGGACAACAGAACAAAGTATTTGTCTATAAGTTTATAACCCAACATACAATTGAAGAAAAAATCCTAAAACTGCAGGATGAAAAAAGGAAATTGTTCGATACAATGATCGAATCTGAAAGCGGGATATTTAAGCAACTTGAAGTAACTGAAATCATAAATCTGATTGAATAGCAATAAAAAAACCTTTTGTGTACTTTGTACAACAAAAGGTTTTTTTATTAATTCTACACGTCATTTAGCGACCATAACACATAAAAGCAGTACGTGCTTACTGAAGGTATCAGGGTGACTATATCTTCAATCCATCTAACAATTGAATATAGATTTCAATGGCTTCTTTTATTTCATCTACTAAGATGTATTCATCTGCTGTATGTGACCGTGATGAATCGCCTGGACCCATTTTAAGGCTTTGGAAAGGCATCAATGCCTGATCAGACAGTGTTGGTGAGCCAAAAACTGACCGATTTAATTCTCGCCCGCGTTTTATGACTGGATGATTCAACGGAGTAGCCGTTGAACTTAACCGGGTAGAACGAGGCTGAACCTCACAGCTTACCTGCTCCCGTATTTCGTTTAAAAGATCCTGGTTGGAATAAAATTCATTGCTTCGAACATCCACCACAAACTTGCACATATCCGGGATGACATTGTGTTGAGTACCAGCAATAATTTGCGTGACCGTCATTTTTACCGGTCCAAGCAATTCTGATTTCATTTTAAATTCATGAGTTCGAAACCAATTAATATCCGGTAATGCTTTGTAAATAGCATTTTCACCTTCGTTCCGGGCAGCATGTCCGGCCTGGCCATGAACAATACAATCAAGAACCATTAATCCTTTTTC
>Ga0302286_10003196_pt1 | contig 11102 bp, 9 predicted proteins | sample III_Fen_E2_3_FD_198765 | JGI IMG/M metagenome (GOLD analysis project Ga0302286, IMG submission 198765) | Peat permafrost microbial communities from Stordalen Mire near Abisko, Sweden - III_Fen_E2_3 | ecosystem: Environmental > Terrestrial > Soil > Wetlands > Permafrost | place: Sweden: Abisko...
AATTACGTTTATGGCAAAAGTATCAGATATTTCAAAAGGAACATTTGTTCGTTATAATAATGAGTTAGCTTCAGTTCTTGAGTATGAGCACCGTACACCTGGAAACTTAAGGGCTTTTTATCAAGTAAAATTCCGTAACCTTAAAACGGGAAAATTGATTGAACAACGTTTTCGTCCTGATGAAAACATTGAGATTGTTCGTATCATGTCGCGTCCTCAACAATATTTGTACAACGATGGTTCAAGCATTGTTTGTATGGATCCTGAAACATTTGAACAATTCAATTTACCAGTTGAATTACTAGGAGATAGCATCAAATATTTGAAAGAAAATATTATGATTCAAGTTTCGTTCGAAGGTGAAGATGCAGTTTATGCAGAACCACCAGCATCGGTTGAAGTAGAAATTACTTATACCGAAAATGGTATTAAAGGCGATACTGCTACACGTACATTGAAACCAGCAACTATTGATACAGGAGCTGAAATTCGTGTTCCTTTATTCTTAAGCACTGGCGATAAAGTAAAAATCAACGGTACTACTGGCGAATACATGGAAAGAGTAAAATAATCTTTCATTCAATATATTGAAAGCCATTCCTTTTGGGATGGCTTTTTTTGTTTTACTTTTACAAAAAAAACGATGTTTAAAACTATACTTATATCGCAACCTCAATATTTCGAAGAAGAAACCAAGATATTGATTACACTTTTCGAAGCCAATTTACAGTATTTCCATTTACGCAAACCTGAAAGTTCGCAAGACGATTTGAAACAGTTTATCGAATCGATTCCCGTAGAATATCGCAATAGGATTGTACTCCATTCCCATTATTCATTGGCTTTATACTATAATCTCCGAGGCATTCATTGCACAGCAAACAATCGCGATGAGTTTTATGAATTAGAGCATTTGCCTATCCAAAAAAGTATTTCTGTACATGGTTTTTGTGAAGCAGGAATGGTGGACGAAACGTATGCTTATGCATTCCTCAGTCCTATTTTCAATAGTATCTCGAAAAAAGATCATCATCAAGCATATCAACATGATGCTTTACAGCAGTTTTTAGCTCGTCTTCGTCGCTCGTCTTTTATTGCATTAGGAGGAATATGTCCCGAAAATATTCCACAATGCAAGCAAATGGGATTTGAAGGTGTAGCAACTATTGGCTCAGTTTGGGAAAGCCCAAATCCATTAGAGCAATGGAAAAGAATTGAAGCATTTCAAGAATTGTAAATAAGAGTTTCCTACCAAAATACATCTTAGTCAAAGCTAGTCTTAGATAAAAAAGAAAAGGGCAAACATTTAAATATGTTTGCCCTTTTACTATTTTATTATGTTTGAATTACTCAACCACAATCACACAATATTTTGAAACACTCCAAAACTCTTCAGCATCAGAAATTTTAAGGCTGTCGATTTTTGAACCTGCATTATGTAATGTATACGATTTTGATGGATGTACCGAAAGTATTTGAGCTTTAGCTGAAAATACTGGAATTCCACTTGTTTTAGTTACATCTATTTGTGTAAAGTATTCTTTATTCAAATCGCTTTTCAATTCAACTTTTCCTAAAATTCCTTTTTTGTCAAGAATTCCTTTTTCAATTAATTCTTTTTTAGTTCCAATAACAAAGAATGCACGATTAAGCTTAGATGTTTTTTCAACAATAACTTCTTGTTGTTGTTCATTTTTAGCATTTAATGCGTCAATATTTTTAAACAAACTATCGTTTACAAGATTCATTCCTGTAAGTTTAACTCTAAGTGCATCAATTTCAGCGTCTTTTTCTTTAATAGTAGCTTCAAGACGAGCAATCATCTTTTTCATTTGACCGATTTTGATGTTCATCGATTTGAATTGACGTTGCATTTTAGAGATTTTGCTTTTGTACATTTTTATTTTTTTGTACATTTCTAAGATATCGCTTTGAATTTGATCTTTTTGCGATTGAGAAAGTTCTCCTGGAGCAGAAACATTTACAATTTTTTCTTTTTCTTTAATATCATTTAAAGTTCCTTCAATCTCGTTAAATGCCAAAAGGAATTGATTGATTGATGAATCTCTTGATTCCGTAGATTTTGCTAAACTATCGCGTTGAGCTTCTAATTTTTTAATTTGATCTTCAGACATTCTGTTACAACTAAATAGAACAGAAGCAATTGATAATGCAATTAAAATTTTTTTCATCTTTTGTTTTTTACGTTTTTAACTAGTATTTACTTTTCCTTTAAAATTCTTCGCAAAGTTATAAAAAAAATCGATAACTCTTTTTTTGTAATCCATTAATTATTACCTTCATTGCATTAAATTGTTTTTAATAAAAACCTAAATATCAAATAAATACTTTTAAATAATGGCTGATTTTTTATACCAAAAACCATTTCCACTCGGCGAAGATAAAACGCAGTACCGTCTAGTAACGAAAGATTATGTGTCGACTGTTGAATTCGAGGGAAAGAAAATCTTAAAGGTAGACCCTAAAGGTCTTGAACTACTTGCTCAAGAAGCAATTGCTGATGTTTCGTTCTATTTACGTCCAGCTCACATGGAAAAATTAACGAAAATGTTAAAAGATCCAGAAGCTAGCGATAACGATCGTTTTGTTGCTCTTACAATGATTAAAAATCAAATCGTTTCAGCCGAAGGTCAATTACCAACATGCCAAGATACTGGAACTGCAACTGTTGTAGCTAAAAAAGGTGAAAACGTTTGGACAGGTGCTGATGATGCTCAGTATATTTCAAAAGGTATATTCAATACTTACCTAGAAAGAAATCTACGTTACTCGCAAATTGTGCCATTAAAAATGTTCGAAGAAAAAAACTCGGGCACAAATCTTCCAGCACAAATAGATATTTATGCAGAAAAGGGCGATAAATACGAATTCTTGTTTGTTACCAAAGGTGGCGGATCGGGAAATAAAACCTATTTATACCAAGAAACTCCAGCTTTATTAAATGAACAATCGTTAACAAAGCTATTAAAAGATAAAATCAAATATCTTGGAACAGCAGCTTGCCCTCCTTATCATTTAGCTATTGTAATTGGTGGGACATCTGCCGAAATGAATCTTAAAACCGTAAAACTTGCATCAGCAGGTTATCTCGACAATCTTCCAACAGAAGGCAACATGGGCGGTCAAGCATTTCGCGATACAGCTTGGGAAGCTAAATTGCAAGAAATGTGCGAAAAATTTGGCATGGGTGCTCAGTTTGGTGGGAAATATTTAACTCACGATGTTCGCGTTATTCGTTTACCTCGTCATGCTGCATCTTGTCCAGTAGGAATGGGAATCAGCTGTAGTGCCGACCGTAACATAAAAGCAAAAATTACATCTGAAGGACTTTTCATTGAAGAAATGGAAAAAAATCCAGCAAAATATTTACCCGAATACGAATTACAATTCCTTGATCCAGTGGATATCGATCTTGATCAACCAATGGAAAAGGTTCGTGAAATATTGAGCCAATACCCCGTAAAAACTCGTTTACGATTAAAAGGAACTTTAATTGTAGCTCGCGATATTGCTCATGCTCGTATTCAACAAATGTTAAACGAAGGCAAACCAATGCCAGAATATTTCAAAAATCATCCTGTATATTATGCTGGTCCTGCAAAAACTCCTGCTGGAATGGCTTCGGGAAGTTTTGGTCCAACAACAGCTGGTCGCATGGATTCGTATGTAAACGGATTTATGTCTTTAGGTGGATCGATGATAATGGTTGCTAAAGGAAACCGCTCATCAGTGGTTCGCGATTCTTGTAAAGAATTTGGTGGATTCTACCTTGGTTCAATTGGTGGACCTGCTGCTATCTTAGCAAAAGACAGTATCAAAAAAGTAGAATTAGTCGATTTCGAAGATTTAGGAATGGAAGCCGTTCGTAAAATTCAAATTGTTGATTTTCCTGCATTCATCATTTGCGATGACAAAGGAAATGACTTCTTCGATGAATTTATGTAATCGAAATAGCATCTAAATTATTGAAAGCTCACAAATATTTGTGGGCTTTTTTTGTGCCTAAAACAATAAGTTGAAACGAATGTCGTATTACTTGAACTTTCGAGAGTAAAATCAAAATAGTTTTAACATTAAATCAAAAAACATGAAAAGGAATAAATTAATCCTCGCATTTTGCTTGGCTGGATGTCTATTGTCAACTGCAATATATGCTCAAGATAGTCTACAACATAAAAATAGTATTCCCCCCTTAAGAAATGAAGTGTCAATTTTATTTGGACACATTTTTAGCACTACAGATGTCTTTTATGTAAATGATACTAGTTTCCAAAAATCAAATACTGAAAGTTATTCACCTAAATTGGGTTTAGGATATAAATACCATTTCAAAAAATCTGCAATTAGGACGAAAGTGGGTATTCAATATTGGGATAATAGTTATGATAATAACACAAACTTGGATCACACTAAAGGCAATTGTTCAATTGGTTCGATAGGATATGAAATATCGCATATATTTGGAAGACTTACGATGTTTTACGGAGCTGATATATTTGTTCGGTCATTAAAAACAACAGGAACCTATACGACGATTCAGCTCAGCGATATATCTCAATTGAAATGTAGCATCAAATCAATAGGCATAAATCCATTCATTGGTTTTGCATATTTCTTCACAAAAAACATATCAGTATCTTCTGAATTATTCTTTAGTTTCTCTGAGTCAATGGTTAAAAAGGATATTTTGTATGCAAATTCTCAATCAAATTCTCAAAAGGATAATCATCAAAATTTTGATTATAGTCCACCATATAATATTTCATTAAATATGCATTTTTAGCAAAATACCCCGAAGAAGTTCAAATTCTTCGGGGTATTTTTTCAAAAGAAGATAAGCTATTACTTCAAACTACTATACTGTGCAGCCCAAGCAGGATCTTGCACATCTTTTAGGAATTTCCAAAGATTATCGCCAAAGATGTAGCCATTGAGTGATTCATAACCATAATTTTGTTTTAAAAAATTCCATTGAGCATCACTTGGACATGCCATCTTACCTGCCCATCCCGGTTCAACAGTAGCTTGCGTTTGATAAGGATATTCGGAATAACGAACCTTCCAAAGTTGTTCAAACACATCCCATTTAATTAAATACTTTTCCAAATAATTAATTTTATCGGGATTTGCTTTTGAAAAAAACAATCCAGAAGCTTGACGAACAAACATATCCTTCGTAAACCAAGAAACTTCAATTGGTCCAGTATCTGGTACTTTTATTACTCCATACCGAACAAAGCCATTATAGGTTGTTGCTAAACTAATTCCAAAATACCATTTGTTTTTATAAAAGGGTTCTTCTTTGCCTGTCTTACGTTTAAAAACAGCAGTATTCTGTGCTTCGGCAAATGCAAAAACGAATAACGACAAAAGGATTGCGAGAACTATTTTATTACAGAATCTACACATTTAATGAAATGACAGAAAAGGCTTTATTAACACAAAGATACAGAAAATACAAAGGAATACAAATATTTTGCCAAACTCAAAATCAGAATCAATACCAAAACCTGCGAGGTCTTTAAGACCTCGCAGGTTTATAAGACAATTAAGTTGTTAACAGAACAATACTAACAAATTAATTTTAAATTGTTTAATCATAACAAGTTGTTAATACTCAAGTATTCAAAATCACTTGCAAATTGGATTAAAAGTATATATTTGCACAATTTTTAAAAGATAGAATTATTCTGGACACAAAAATGAGTACTAAGTTCAACGAATACAAGAACTTCGACCTTTCTGAAATAAACAAAGATGTATTACAGAAATGGGAAGCAGAAAAAACCTTCGAGCAAAGCATTAGCAATCGTCAAGGGGCTAAATCCTATGTATTTTACGAAGGACCACCTTCGGCAAATGGAATGCCAGGCATCCATCATGTTATGGCACGAAGCATTAAAGATATTTTCTGTCGTTTTCAATCGATGCGAGGATTTCAAGTTCACCGCAAAGCAGGCTGGGACACACATGGTTTACCTGTAGAACTAGGCGTTGAAAAAGCTCTTGGTATCACAAAAGAAGATATTGGTAAAAAAATTACCATTGAAGAATACAACAAAGCCTGTCGTAAAGATGTAATGAAATACACTGGCGAATGGGAACGTTTAACAAAAGAAATGGGTTATTGGGTCGATATGAAAGATCCATACATTACCTACGAAAACAAATATATTGAAACACTTTGGTATCTGCTTAAAGAAATGTATAACAAGCAATTGTTATATAAAGGATATACCATTCAACCATATTCACCAGCTGCTGGAACAGGATTAAGTTCGCACGAATTAAATCAACCTGGTTGCTACAAAGATGTAAAAGATACTACTTGCGTAGCTCAGTTCAAAGTTGTAAAAAATGCAAAAAGCGAATTCCTTTTCAATCATGTTGATGGTGAATTATTCTTCTTAGCTTGGACTACAACTCCTTGGACATTACCATCGAACACAGCACTTTGCGTTGGTCCCGATATTACATATTACAAAGTAAAAACATTCAATCCATATACTGGAATTCCTGTTACGCTTATCCTAGCTAAAAATCGGTTACGAGCTTTCTTCCCCGAAAAAGACGAAGAACTTTCGTTCGACGAATATAAAGTTGGCGATAAACATATTCCATTTAAAGTTTTAGATGAATTTACTGGTTCTCAACTAAAAGGCGTTTGCTATGAGCAACTTTTACCTTGGGTAAATCCAGGAGAAAATGCTTTCCAAGTAATTACTGGTGATTTTGTAACAACCGAAGATGGTACTGGAATTGTTCATATTGCTCCAACCTTTGGTGCCGATGACTACCGTGTAGCAAAAGATCATGGAGTACCTGGTTTAATGGTACTTGACAAAAATGGAAATCAAAGTCCACTTGTCGACAAAACAGGTAAAATGATTCTTATCGAAGATATGGATGCCGATTATGTAAAATCGAATGTCAATATCGAAGAATACAAAGAATTTGCAGGTCGTTTTGTTAAAAATGCATACGATCCAAAACTTACCGAAGACGATGCTACACTCGATGTAGACATTTCGGTAAAACTAAAACTAAGCAACAAAGCATTTAAAATAGAAAAGCACGTTCACAGCTATCCACATTGTTGGAGAACCGATAAGCCGATACTGTATTATCCCTTAGATTCTTGGTTTATTCGTACTACCGAATATAGAACCAGAATGATGGAATTAAACAAAACCATAAATTGGAAACCAGAATCAACGGGTACTGGACGTTTCGGTAAATGGTTAGAAAATCTTCAAGATTGGAACCTTTCGCGTTCACGTTATTGGGGAACTCCACTACCAATTTGGACTACCGAAGATAAAGCTGAACAAATCTGTATTGGCTCGGTTGCTGAATTAAAAGCAGAAATTGAAAAATCGGTAAAAACTGGTTTTATGACCGAAAATGCTTTTGCTCAATTTATTGAAAACGATTTCTCAAAAGATAACTATAACCTATTCGATCTTCACCGTCCGTTCGTTGACAATATCGTATTAGTTTCGCCTAAAGGTCAAAAAATGACTCGCGAAATGGATTTAATCGACGTTTGGTTCGATTCGGGAGCGATGCCTTATGCACAGCTGCATTATCCATTCGAAAACAAAGATATTTTCGAAAATGTATATCCAGCAAATTTCATTGCCGAAGGTGTAGATCAAACTCGCGGTTGGTTCTTTACGCTTCATGCAATTTCATCGATGTTATTCGATTCTGTTGCATTTAAAAATGTGGTATCGAACGGTTTAGTTCTCGATAAACATGGCAATAAAATGTCGAAACGTCACGGAAATGCTGTCGATCCATTCCAAACAATTGCAAAATACGGTAGCGACCCACTTCGTTGGTATATGATTACCAATGCATCGCCATGGGAAAACCTAAAATTCGATATTGAAGGCATTGACGAAGTAAAACGCAAATTCTTCGGAACTTTATACAATACATACTCATTCTTTGCACTTTATGCAAATGTCGATGGATTTACTTGTAAAGAGACTGCTATCCCATTAAACGAAAAACCAGAATTAGATAAATGGATTCTATCGTTACTTAACACATTGAAAAAAGATGTTGCTCAACATTACGAAGAATACGAACCAACAAAAGCTGGACGAGCAATTCAAGATTTTGTTTGCGATAATCTTAGCAACTGGTTTATTCGTTTATCGCGTAAACGTTTCTGGGGAACAAGCCTTTCGGCAGATAAAATTTCAGCATATCAAACATTGTGCGAATGCTTGGAAACTATTTCTTTATTAATGGCTCCAATTGCTCCATTTTATGCCGATAAATTATTCTGCGACTTAAATTCTGTTACAGGACATTTCTCACAAACAAGTGTGCATTTAGCCGATTTTCCATCAGTTCAAGAATCGTACATTGATAAGAGTTTAGAAGAGCGAATGAGTTTGGCTCAAAAGATCTCATCGATGATTTTGGCACTTCGTAAAAAGGTTAATATTCGTGTTCGTCAACCATTGAACCGAATTATGATTCCAACAACTGGAACATCGTTCGAACAAGCAATTACATCGGTTGCCGACATTATAAAAACCGAGATAAACGTTAAAAATGTAGAGTTTTTAACCGATACTTCGGGAATTATGGTAAAACGCATTAAACCAAATTTCAAAACACTTGGACCAAAATATGGTAAGTTGATGAAAGAAATTGGTGGCTTAATTACCATACTCGATACCAAACGAATCATAGAATTTGAACAAACTGGCACATATACTATTTATGCTGGCGATCAAACAATTGAGTTGACATTAGAAGACGTTGAAATTATTTCGGAAGATATTCCTGGCTGGTTAGTGTCGTACGACGGCTCATTAACTGTTGCTCTTGATATTACATTAACCGACGAACTTCGTGATGAAGGTATTGCTCGTGAATTTATCAACAGAATACAAAATTTCCGCAAAGAAAGTAATTTGAATGTTACAGACAAAATTCGTCTTCAAATAGAAAGTAATCAAGTATTTAACCTCGCAATAGAAAAACATAAAAATCATATTGCATCGGAAACATTATGCGAAAGCATAGAAATTGTCGACAAAATAGAACTTAAAATTATCAAGACCGTAGAAATCGACAATGATGTAACGACTTCATTGGGGTTGGAAAAAGTATAAGTAAAGAATGAATTATTAAAACAAGCAATAACATGAGCGAAACAGCAGAAAAAACTAGATATTCCGATGCAGAGTTAGCGGAATTCAAAGCATTAATCCTCGATAAACTTGCAAAAGCTGATAAAGATTTTTCTCAGTTAAAGTCTGCAATTAATCACGATGACGGCAACGATATTCAAGATACATCGCCAACATTCAAAACATTTGAAGAAGGTGCAGCAGTATTATCGAAAGAAGAAACCGGCAAATTAGCAGAACGCCAAGAAAAATTTATTTCGCACTTAAAGGCAGCTTTAATTAGAATCGAGAATAAAACCTACGGTGTTTGTCGTAAAACGGGAAAATTAATCCCTAAAGAACGCTTAATGGCGGTACCTCATGCAACTTTGAGCATGGAAGGTAAAAACGAGAAATAAGCCTTGATGATATACAAATTTAAGCCTCACAATTGTGGGGCTTTTTTGTTTTTTCAAATTGAAGTAACCATTCCTTTCTCCAAACTTCACCCGCATAACCGACCAATTTGCCAGAGCTTCCAATTACCCGATGACAAGGAATAATAATTGGTAAAGGATTTTTGTTGTTTGCCATACCTACAGCCCTGCTAGCATTACAACTCCCAATTTTAATCGCAATTCCTTTATATGAATTAGTCTCTCCAAACGGAATGGTTTGTAAGGCATTCCAAACTTTTAATTGAAACATAGTACCCGAAAAATCAAGTGGAATGGTAAAGTCAGTTCGTAATCCCGAAAAATATTCTTGCAATTGCAATTTGCAAAGCGATATGTAAGATAATGCTGAAGAACAATTAAATTCTGATTGATAGATATTACAATAATCACCAAAGAGAATTTTCTGAATTCCTTTATTGGAAGCGACAATCGTTAATGCCCCAATTGGACTTTCGATTAACTCGCTCATAACGTTCATTTATTTTTATTTAAAGAATTTTCTTTCGAAAAGGAGCATATAAATAACACCACAAGTAATTGCAGAGTCAGCAATATTAAAAACTGGTTGGAAAAATAAAAAATGTTCTCCACCCATTATTGGAAACCATTTGGGAAGATTTGTATCGATAATTGGAAAATAAAGCATATCAACAACTTTTCCATAAAGGAAATGAGCATATCCTCCACCTTTAGGCATAAACTGTGCTACTTGAAACCAATCGCTAGGACCATAAAGCAAACCATAAAAAGCACTATCAATAATATTCCCAAATGCACCTGCCATTATTGCGGTAAAACCAAGAATAACACCAGTATTTGTACCTTTTTTAATTAATGTATAAATATACCATCCAATTGCAGAAATTGCAGCTATACGAAATAAACTAAGAAGAATTTTACCTATAGAACCACCAAATTCCATTCCATATGCCATCCCATTATTTTCGGTAAAATGAATGATAAACCAATTTCCAAATACATGATGCTCTTGACCAAGCCACATATTTGTTTTTACCCAAAGTTTTACAACTTGATCGATGAAAATTATTGTGGCAAAAAGCAATATTGCCTTATTCTTTTGTGACATTTTCTATAATTAAATTCGTTGACAAAGATAGAAAAAACGAGGATTTTGCAAAATTAGTATTTTATTAATCTTTGACTAATGATTTCATGAAGCAATAACATAGTATAATTCAAACAATTTTACATACTTAATGTATAAAATAGTACTACATTTGCAATTAGTAGAGATCTGTAATTCATTTGATTGTAAAACCACGTTTAAAATGTATGAAATCAGTTATTAAAATAACCATTTTCTTGCATATTTTTTTCATCGTTAATTTGTGTTTTTCACAAACGAGTAACGATTTTACCGTTACTCAGAATACAAACAGTTTGGTTGGACCCGACCATACCTTTACAGGATTCACAAAAAAACTAAAAAACGGAAGAATTTTACAATTTTTCAGGCTTGATCCTGGAG
>Ga0302286_10003197_pt1 | contig 11101 bp, 12 predicted proteins | sample III_Fen_E2_3_FD_198765 | JGI IMG/M metagenome (GOLD analysis project Ga0302286, IMG submission 198765) | Peat permafrost microbial communities from Stordalen Mire near Abisko, Sweden - III_Fen_E2_3 | ecosystem: Environmental > Terrestrial > Soil > Wetlands > Permafrost | place: Sweden: Abisko...
ATACAAAAATCAACTTCCATCAAAAAAGAGAGGCTCTCTGTAAGCATTGGTGTAGCGCTCTCGGCGAAAGGGAAAACGCCACAGGATGTGCTCAAGCGTGCAGATGACGCTTTATATAAAGCCAAAGAGAGTGGACGCAACTGCCTCATTTGCTTATAAAGTACCTATAATTACTTTTTTTAATATGTTACAATAGACGATAATATCCTGAAGGAGTTTTTCGATGAGTAATCCGCCTCTTAAGTGCTCGCCTACTGAATGTAAAGCCCGACTCAAAGAAGCCAATACTATGAGCTTAGCTGAGCTTGATGAGTACGCAACACGATGTTCTACATGTGGTAATTGGATCTTAAAAGATGACCCAATTGCGCACGCAACCTATATGGAAGTATCCACCAAATGGGCGGAAGCCTTTAACAAAGCTCTTTTAGAAAAAACTCGCAATCATTGAGTTGATTTAGAAAAATTCACCACTTCTTTTACATGTAAAAGTCTACCTCGAAACCGCACTACCCAATGTCACTTTTTTATCACAACATCTTCACTGTTAATTGATTATTGAGAGTAAAAATACCATACATTGGAGAAGTATTTAAAATTAAGAAGAGTAAGGGTCGAAAAATTAGAAGGGGAGAGGGAACTTTTGATGAACAAAAGCTCCCGTATATTTTTTAATGAAGTTCGCTATTGAGTTTAATCTCGCGTTTGCTTCTCACCGCGACAATCATTCCATTCAAGCTATTTTGGCGAAAGTGAATACCATTAAGACCTGAAAGTTCAAGTCCTTTAAAGAAATGAAGCTCTTCTTTGGCTGATTTTTTGAGTTTTGCTTTGGGATTTGCTTCGATAATCTTAGGAAGCTCACTGGCACTCACGCCAACCTTCGTCCCTTCCAAAATAGCAATACCTGCATCCACAATACATCCATTGCCTAAAGGAATCCCTGTCACAGAATTGGCACCAAGAAGGGTGTTCTCTCCAATGCTCACAGGATTGCCATTCGTTCCACTCAGAACGCCTAAGATGCTCGCCCCTCCACCAACATCACTTCCACGTCCAACCATAACCGAAGAGCTAATGCGACCTTCTACCATGACTGCACCTGTCGTGCCTGCGTTAAAGTTCACGTAACTAGCACCTGGCATAATGGTCGTACCGGCATGCAGTTGCGCGCCCATTCTGACTTTACTTGCATCTAAAATGCGGGTATTGTTTGCAGGAATAATATGTGCTAAGAAACGTGGGAATTTATCGACCGATTCGATGAGGGGATACTCACCCAAAAGTTTCATCTCTATTTCATGCATTCTAAGCCACTCAAGCTCAATAGGCTGTCCTAAAGACCATGCGACATTCTCTAGTACACCAAAAGCCCCCGAGAGGTTTAATGAGCGAATCGGAGCTTTGCCGCTTGAGAGCACATAGAGTTTTAGATAAACCGATTCAGGGCTAAGAGGAGCATCGTCTTCAAATAAAAAGACAATACGGTAATCCTTTTTAAGCTTCTCCGTTTGCGCAATCCAGTCCAGTGTTTTAATCACTTGAACATTTTTATGCGCCTCACCAAACGCGAGGTTTAGATAGGGCGTAAACGCATTCATTGCATTTTTAACAAATTTTTTCTTGACATCATAGACAAATTCACTGCTGGTAAAATCTACATCAACCCCACTCTCTTGCAATGCGCCTATCAAAATAGCGGCACTGCCGAAGTTTTCATTCCAGTTAATCACAGGAAAGTTTGCTTGTAAAATCTTCTCAGGATTCAGTTGCCCACGATCAACTCGTGCGATACCAAAACCAATCGGTTTACGATACCCTTCTTGTGATTCAATCTCTTGAACCAATGCTTTAAAATCTGCCTCATCAATACTAATGCGTAACGCCATACCTTCTCCTTTAATCCTTACTTTTTCACACTTGAACAGGCACTTGGTGCCCCGTTAATGCCCATGGTTGGTTGAATCGCTTCATTGTTTGCCCCACCTTCTGCATTGACTTTTTCAATACATTCCCAGAGTTTGCGAGCAGACGCTTGATAGCGTTTAGAGGTTTCGCTCTCAGGATGGAAGAAACTCACAGGTTTTCCACTGTCTCCGCCTTCACGAACAGCAGGCTCAATAGGAATCTCACCAATGACGATCGTTTCAAACTTATCCGCCAACGGTTTGGTGGTCCCTTTTCCGAAGATATCATACTCTTTATTGGTCTCAGGACAGATAAATCCGCTCATATTTTCCATGATTCCAGCGATCGGAATATGCAATTTTTGGAACATATCTAAACTTCGTTCTGTATCATCAAGAGCGACTTGCTGAGGCGTTGTGACACAAATACCTGCTGTGACGGGCACGCTTTGAGCAAGGGTAAGTTGAGCATCACCCGTTCCTGGAGGCATGTCGATAAACAAAACATCCAAATCGCTCCACAAGATATCGCGCAAGAGTTGTTCAATGGCTTTCATCACCATCGCACCTCTCCAAATGAGTGATTGTCCGTTTTCCATTAAAGAGCCCATACTCATCATCTCAACACCGTAGGCAAGAATAGGTTTAACTTTTTGTCCTACGATCTCTGGATGCGTATCCACCACACCCATCATACGAGGTACATTGGGTCCATAAATATCGGCATCGAGTAAACCAACTTTTTTACCTTGGCTTGCAAGGGAAATGGCAAGGTTAACCGTCGTTGTTGTTTTACCAACACCACCCTTTCCACTGCTCACCATGACAAAATTTTTGATATGAGGTGCCATATTTTTGCCAGATTGGGAGTTGCTTTTCTCAACAGGAGGCTTTGGTTGCTTCACAACAACATCCACACGCGCTGCTCCAATGGCTTGAATTGTCTTCTCAATCGTGCCTTTTAATTCGTCACCAACGTCTTTACTTGAAGAGACGATTTCGACTTCTATATAAACATTTTCATCCGAAAGTTCGATATTTTTAACAAAACCAAATGTCACAATATCTTTCTCAAATCCTGGGTATTTAACGCCACCTAATGCGCTTAAAACTGCGTCTTTATTTAACATTTTTTTGACCTTTATGCTTAAGTGATGGCAGAATTTAACACAAAAAAGATAAAAAAAAGCTTTCAAAATGTATAATATTGTAACACTTCAGAAAAAAAGGACAAAGTTTGCCCGATTTAGCACTCGTGATGTTAGGAGCTGGAAGCTCAACAAGGTTTAATCAACGTGTTAAAAAGCAGTGGTTACGCATTGGAGATATACCGTTATGGCTCTTTGCAACCCAAAATCTCCAGCAGCTTTTTCCTTTTAAACAGATTATTGTAGTCACCTCACCGGATGAGCATTTCTATGCCAAAAAGTTTAGCAATGCCATTACCTTTGTAGAAGGAGGCGCTACCAGACAAGAATCCCTTGCCAATGCCCTTTTACATGTAAAAACACCTTATGTTCTTGTCAGTGATATTGCACGCCCCTGCATCGACCAAGAGATGCTTGTGCGCATCTTATCGGAGATGGAAAATAGCGACATTGTGGTTCCGTACCTTCCTGTTGTCGACACGGTTGTTTATGATGAAACCACGATTAACCGTGATCAGGTTAAACTCATCCAAACACCGCAACTCTCACGCACAGATAGTTTGCAAAAAGCACTTCAAACATCTACCCTTTACACAGACGATAGCAGTGCTATTAAAGCAATGGGCGGCACAGTCGCGTATGTCTTGGGAAATGTGGGCGCTAAAAAGCTTACATGTAAAGAAGATATCGCTGCTATTTCGTGCTTAAGCGCACCGAGTACTTCTCATTTTGTAGGGTATGGTTTTGATGTCCATGCGTATGAAGAAGGCAAAGTCATGATGCTTGGAGGTGTTGAAGTGCACCAAACGACAGGATTTAAGGCACACTCGGATGGCGATGTGGCGATTCATGCACTGATTGATGCGCTTTTAGGAGCGGCGGGGGCTGGCGATATTGGTGAGCTTTTCCCTGATAATGACGTACGTTATAAAAATATCGATTCAAAACGACTACTTCAGGAGGTTTGTGCTTTTTTAGCAAAGGTAGGATTTGAGATCACGCATTGTGACATTACTGTTATGGCAGAATTCCCACGGTTAAGTGCCTTCAAAGACACGATACGATTTACGCTTGCGCAGATTCTAGCACTCTCACCTATTCATGTCAACGTCAAAGCGACGACAACAGAGAAGTTAGGCTTTGTTGGGCGACAAGAAGGTGTTGCGGTCAGTGCAACGGCCACACTAAAATATTATGATTGGACGAATGTATGAAAATTTTAATCGTTGAAAACGAGATTTATCTCGCGCAAAGTATTGCCTCTAAGTTGATGGAAATTGGACATTTATGTGAGATCGCGACTAGTATTAAAGATGCACTCAAAGATGAAAAATATGATGCCATACTCCTCTCTACCAATATTTCAGGACAAAATTTCTACCCTGTTATCGAAAAACATCGCTCCTCTATTATCATTTTGATGATCTCGTATATCAGTAATGATACGGTCACGAACCCGATCAAAGCAGGCGCTAGTGATTACATTCAAAAACCTTTTATGATTGAAGAGCTTATCCGCAAACTGCAACACTTAAGCGATTTTAAAAGCCTTAAAAAAGAGAATGAGACCTACAAAGAATACGTCAAGAACCTCTTTAGCAGCGCCAATCTTGAGCCACTTGATAAAAAAATAAAATTCCCAATTCTCATCAAAACCAATTTTCAAAAACATGCCGATGCCCTTGTTTTTAACTACGCTAGCTCACAAAATGAGACATTTATTTTTATCTCACTCACCCATAGCAATGCCCTAGAGAAGATTGCGCGTGCGGGAAGTGAGGAATTACTCTACATTATTGATCTTCAGAACCTTAAAAAAAGTGAAAAACTTAAAGTCTACACTATCTTGGAAGGCAAACGTGCTATTATTTGTAGCACTGATCCAAATGAAGAGAGTGACTTTTCAAAAATCGAAATTAACACCGATAGTAAAGTATTGGATCAAGGTGACATTTTGTGTATTGATGATTACGTGAAGTATGTCATTTTCAATTTTCAAAATAAATTCCCTGATACAGAACTCTCTAAAAAATTAGGAATATCTCGTAAAAGCCTCTGGGAAAAAAGGAAGAAGTATGGAATCAACAAGAAAAAATAATCGACAACTCTTTTTAGATAAAGAATTTGTAGCAACCCTCGCCCTTGCAAAAGAAGGTATTTTACACCCTGTTGATAAACTGATGAACAGCGCTGAAGCGAAGGAAGTTGAAGAGAGTGGTTACTATAAGGGAAAACCATTTCCATTCCCCTTTATTATTGCGCCTGCAGGTGAAAAAAATAGAGAAGTATTAACAACCGCTTATCAAGGAGAACCTCTTGATTTTATGGTTGATGGGAAGATTAAAGGAACAATCATCGTTGATGAAGTGTTTGGAGTGGATAAGAAAAAACGTATTGAGCAGATTTTTGGCACCTATGATATTTCCAATCCTGAAACACAACTGTTTCTCAAACGTCTTGGTGATATTGCGGTATGTGGTGAGTATGAACTTCATCAATTTGATGACATTAAAATGGTCAAGCAAAAGATTTCCGATGCAAAAGCACAATTAAGTGCTAAAAATGTCTCTGCGATGATGATGAATGCAAAACCGTTTCACAGAGCCCATGAGCGCGTCATTCGTATTACCCTTGAAAAATGCGATATGCTCGTAATTTTTTTGCTCAAACCTTACAAACAAGACCTACTTTCCTATGAATTACGCCTTAAAGCGTTGCAGTATTTTGTTGACAACTATTTGCCAAAAAACAGAGTCATTGTCGTTCCTTTTGAAAATACGTATCTCTTTAGCAGCAATAAAAATGCTGTCTTAGATGCCATTTGTGTCTCAAATTTAGGATGCAATAAACTCGTCCTTGGTCAACACCACAGCGGTATTGGCGTTTATTACGATAAAAATGAGATGAAGTCTATTTTGGATCATTATGAAGATTTGGACATTGAAGTAGAGATTATCACAGAATTTGTCTATTGTAATGAGTGCAAAACGCTCGTGAGCACCAACACATGCCCTCATGGTGGACACCACCACATCAAATACCATGCTGGATCGCTTTTAGAGATTCTTAAGGTTGGTATGCTTCCCCCTGCTATTTTCATGCGTAAAGATATTTCAGCACTGCTCTTAAGTGAACTCTTTAAAAAGCGTTTTGAAAATATCGGTAAAATTTACGATGCTATTTTCCCAAATGATGGACTTTTAGAGAACCATGATGAACGCGAGTTCTATATTGAACTCATGCAATTACATCAAACAACTTCACTAACGTAACCCTTCTTAGCAGAGCATTTTCCTAGCGTGGGAAAATGCTCTTTTCGATACGTACACAACTTAATTCTGCTATAATAAATGCGTCTTCAATCAAAACAATCATGGATCTTACGATGGAAACAGATACTCTTTTGAACAACGACACTCAAAAATTGGCAGAAGGTTTAACACTTTTTTTAAAAGAGTTTGAGCCTTTATTTGAAGATTTTATTACCTCCTTATGTCAACAATATGACCCAAAAATCGATGCCTCCATTGCAAAAGAGATGGCGTTAGCTCTCAATCAAAGCCTCTTAAATACAGATGAAAAACTTCCTTTGTATGAAGAATTTTTTCTCTCCATTCGTCGTGACTATTCTGCTATAGATTTTATCCTACAAAAATCTATCCTTTATTGGATAGAACACTATTTTATATTTTCACAAACACATCCTTTACCGCATAAACTCTTTTTTGAGCGGCTTAACCATCTTCTTGATACGGTTGCCTCTCCTTTAACACCTATTTTTGCATCCGATAACACCTCTCTTGATTATGATGATGTTATGGGTAAAGCGCCTTCAAATGTGTTCAAAAGTGATTTAAAAGAAGATGTCCTTTTATCTCCAACGTATGAAATTATGAATATCTTTCATCACATGGTTGAAGAGAATCAAAAGACTCTTTTTTGCCTAAACCTTTATGAAGGCATTCCTATTAGCTCTGAAGTAACGATTATAGAAATTTTGGATTCAGCGATAACGTTTCAAATGAGTCCACTTCAAAAAATAGCCATTATTTTGGAAAATCAAGCTTTTTTTGTGAAAAATAGTTATTTTATAAACTATCATCTTAAAGCAGATATTGCGTCTATTGATTTTAAAGCCAATCACGTTACATTAAATAATTTTAAGTACATTCAGAGTATGCCGGCACTTCAAAGAGAAGGGGTGCGTGTCTATCCTACCAAAACAGCAAACATCACGTTGTATCAAGAAGGCACGCTTTATTTAAACGGTATTTTGCATGACATCTCGACCAAAGGTTTGAGCATTTTGAGTAATGAAAAAGAGGGACTTCATGATGGAGAAGAGGTGCTCTTAGAGTTTGAACTGCAAGAGGAGAAGGTGTCTATTAATGGGAGAGTTGTCTCTATTCTTTCGTATCCGAACTCTTTTAGGTACTGTATTCAGATTTTACCCAACGAAGGCATCAGCCAGATGATTGCGCACTATATCGAACAGCGCGAAAAAGAGATTATCGCTAAGCTTCAAATGGAACTGCAAAAATACGCCTAAGAAGCACTTGAATCTATGCTACAATTCAATCACTAAACTACACATATAGGACTTTTATGCCAAATGCTTTTTTAACGTTTTTATACGCAGGACTCTCTCCAAAGGCGCCAGGAACAGCAGGGTCTTTGCTTGCCGTTATCTTTGGAGCTTTCATTATTCGCTACATTTCTATGGAGACATTGGTACTCCTAACAATTTTGTTTACCTTGATGGCTGTTAAACAGATCAATGCCTATGAAGCACTCAGCGGATACCATGATGATGGACGCATTGTGATTGATGAAGTGGTCGGTGTTTGGATCGCACTGATTTTAAGCTCTGGGACACTGTTTCAAATCGTACTCAGTTTTGCTTTTTTTCGCTTGTTTGATATTTGGAAGCCTTCTCTCATCGGTAAAATTGACCGTAATGTGAAAGGTGGATGGGGTGTTATGGGTGATGATATGCTCGCAGGTGTCCTCGCTGGTATTTGCAGCGCTGCTTCTTTTCAACTGTTAGAATATGCCCAAAAGAGTCTCTTAAATTAAAACATTACTTTGACACAATCGTATCCTCATAAGTGGCCAGAGGTTATACTTTTCATACTACTTTCACACCAAAGGAATGAACAGATGAAACACCTCTTAAGACTGCTTATAGCAACGATACTTCTTCTCTCTTTTGCAGAAGCAAAAGAGTTTGTCATCGACAATGCACACACTAATGTTGGCTTTTCTGTCAAACACATGATGATCTCCAATGTCAAAGGAAATTTTAGTGCGTATACAGCAGATATTGACTTTGATGCTGAGAAAAAAGTCTTTAATAAACTCAGTGCCAAAATTGAAACATCATCAATCAATACGGGTATTGAGAAAAGAGATGACCACTTAAGAAGTAGTGATTTCTTTGATGTTGCAAAGTTTAAAACAATTGATTTTGTCATGACTTCAATGAAAGATGGCAAAGTCTATGGCAAAATTACGATTCATGGCATTACCAAAGATATCGTGCTTGAAAGCACCATTCATGGCGTTATTAAAGATTTTCAAGGACACCAAAGAGTAGGTTTTACTCTTGAAGGTAAACTGAACCGTAAAGATTTTGGACTTACGTGGAATAAAATCTTAGAAGGTGGTGGACTCACCGTCGATGATACAATCAATCTCACCATTGAAGCTGAAGCAATCGAATTATAAACGTTTAAAACCATCTCGTTCAAAAGAACTAGCGAAGTGTAGAAAATGCTCTTTTTCTCCTTCGCTGACCTCTATTTTCCACACCACACCATCACTCTCAAAGGCTCTTGTAAGCACCGTTAAATTTTGCGTTGCAGTATAGTGTTCAAAGCGCGGAACAAGAGGATAGTCTGTTTTACATGTAAGCGTCTCTTTAAAGACAAAAGGCGTGAGTGTCGCCTCCGCGATCACCTCTTTGGCACTGCTTCCATAAGCGCGTACCAAGCCCCCCGTCCCAAGCTTAATACCCCCAAAATAGCGCACGATCAAAAGCCCCGCATTAATGAGTTCAGCACCACGCATCACATTTAAAACAGGCGGTCCTGAAGTACCTTTGGGCTCACCATCATCGGAGTTATTCTCGACGACTTGACGGTATTCGTTATAAAAACGCTTTGCCCAAACGATGTGTGCGGCTTTTGGATGCTCATTTTTGAGCTTTACATGTAAAGATTCAAAATCACCCATTGGGCAAAGGTAGGCCAAAAATGTCGACTTCTTCTCTTCGACCTTTGCGGCATAAATCTGCTCAATGGTCTGCATCAATCCTCTCTTGAGATCACGACTTTAATGTCAGCAGGTTTCGCATGATAAGGCGAAGAGGTCACAACAAAATCGACTCCCGTTTGGGCATAAGCAACAATATTTTGTTCACCAATGCCGCCTGTGGCAGACAAAAGCAGATTTGGAAACTCTTCCTTCAGCGCTACACAGCGCTTTAAGGTTGCAAAGTCCATCTTTTCGCATTGAAGTATCGCTGTTCCAAGCGTTGCAAAATAACGTGCTTCTTCATAGCTATCCACTTCCACGACAATCTTTTTTTCCAAATATTTTTGTTGCATTTTGGCAAATTGCGCTTCAAAAACAGCATCGTTTTCAAAAAATACACGGTGCTGTTTAAAGACTAAAACAGAGTCATAAAGCCCTAAACGATGATGCGCCCCGCCACCCGCGTAAACTGCTTTGAGTGCTAACTCTTTGGTGCGAGGAAAAATCTTACGCGTAGTTAAAAGCTCTATTTTTGGATTGACTTCACGTGCAAGTGTAATCATCGTATGGGTTTTGGTCGCAATACCGCTTAAAAATTCAAGAATATTTTGACTCACTTTCCATGCTTTATGTGCCGCATCCGCTCTGCCATACGCCTCCAAGATAAGCTCACCCGCTTCTAGGCTATCGCCACACTCTTTATACGCACGTGTTTCAAGTCCTAGTTTTTGACACATCTCTTTGACAAATTCTACACCACAAAGCACGATAGGCTCTTTGGAAGTAAATGAAATCTTGGCTTTATGTGATCCAATATCTAATCCTACCGTGGTCATGTCGATCAAGCCGACATCTTCACGTATCATATCCATCATAAGCAAACCTTTTAAATTCTTTATAACGGATTCTGGGCAAAGCCCAAAAACCTACGCTCGCCGCTATGGCGCTAAAGCTTGCCTCTTTTGAGGCAGAGACTTCTCATTGTTTGATAAGAAGTTTATTACTTAATCATAACACAAGATGATTTAAAGAAACTGTTCCTCTTTTGAAAAAAAATGGAGCGCTGTAAAAACAGCTAAAGAGATGACAATAAGAATCGCACATAAAAGTAGCGCCAAATTGTAATCCCCATCAAAAACTGCATTGTAAATGGCAAGAGAAATCGTGTCTGTTTTTCCAACAAGATTTCCTCCCAGCATCAACGTAATGCCCACTTCCCCTAACGCTCGTGCCAAAGAGATCAAAAGAGCAGCAAACAGACTTTTTTTAATGCACGGGAGAATAATAAAAATCAACGTATATATTCTGCTTTTACCACTCGTATAAGCAGCTTCTTTAATCGCTTTTGGGAAAAGTTCAATGGCAGACTGCAGGGGTTTCACCATCAAAGGAAGTGCCGCAACAAATCCAGCGATGACAAGACCCTTAAAATCAAAGATGAAATGTATGCCAATCGTATTAAAATAGCTTCCAATCCAGCCATATTTTCCTAAAAGGAGTAAGAGTAAAAAGCCAATAGCAATGGGAGGAAAGATCAATGGAAGCGTGACAAGCGTTTCAAGAAGCCACTTGTATTTCAGTTTTTCGTTTGAGAGGAAATAGGACAAAGGAATACCAAGAAACACTAAAAGCAGAGCGACCACACCAATGGTTTGAAGGCTTAGCACCAAAGGGTGCCAAACCTGTACCATCTCAAAGTCCATATTTAACAAATATCTCTTTCGCTTTAGGTGTTTGTAAAAAAGCAGTAAATTCTTGACATGCCCTGTCCGCTTCACAGGCTTTTAAACT
>Ga0302286_10003198_pt1 | contig 11100 bp, 3 predicted proteins | sample III_Fen_E2_3_FD_198765 | JGI IMG/M metagenome (GOLD analysis project Ga0302286, IMG submission 198765) | Peat permafrost microbial communities from Stordalen Mire near Abisko, Sweden - III_Fen_E2_3 | ecosystem: Environmental > Terrestrial > Soil > Wetlands > Permafrost | place: Sweden: Abisko...
CAAAGTAGTTAAAAATAAAATGATTAGAAGTAATACATATAGAAATTTCGCGAAGTTGGATTGCCAGAAGGAAGGAAGGATAATCAGTTCAATCTGACGCTCGTTTTGCAACCAGACACCTTCGCTATCGGTCGATCTTGCACGAAAAATATACTTGCCCGGAGGCAGGGCAGTATAGGTTGCCGAATGTTTGGCCTGAACATTATTCCAGTCATGATCAAACCCATCGAGTTTATAGGCATACTGTATCTTTTCGGGTGCACGCATGTCCAGGGTGGCAAATTCAATGGAAAAGACATTTTGTTTACTGGTGAATTCAAGTTGGGATGTTTTATCAAGTTGGATTTTAAGAATTGAACCTTCGTCCCCTACTTCCACTTCTTTATTAAACAAAAGCAACCTGGTGAAAACAAGAGGGGCCTGAATGACTCTTCGTTTGACAGCTTCGGGGTTGAACGAGTAAAAGCCAGACTTAGAACCGGCACAGATTTCACCCGTACGGAGTAAACAGGCGGATGCTTCGGAGAATTCTACATTTTCCAGTTCATTTCCTTTGCCAAATGCTTCAATTTTTGCCGTTTTTTTATTGAATTTCACGATAGAATTTTCGGTTGTCAGCCATAAATTTCCCTGTTTATCATCCGTGATAGTATAGACTACGTTATTGGGCATTCCTTTTTCGCGGTTGAATACCTCAAATTCAAATTGCTTTTTATCTTCAAATTTAGTTTTGAGTTTACTGAGTCCGCCTCCAAAAGTACCAAACCACATAGCAGCATCTTCATCCTCGAAAATGCAATGCACGTCGTTTGCCCCCAGGCTATTCACGTTATCTTCATTCCGGTGGTAATACCTGTATTTGATATCTTTCACGTTTTTAAAATTGGCATTAAAGGCCACAAAACCTTCGGTGGTAGCTACCCAGATATGTTGTTTTGAATCGGCAAAAACCTGACGGACCTTTGAACAATTTGCCTCAGGGTAAGAAACCAAATCATTTTTGGCATGCAAGAACCTTATTTTTCCATTTTGTTCATCAATTAAATGCAACCCGCCACCATAACTTCCTGCCCAAATGCGACCATTATAATCCTGCATGACCGAATAGAAATCATTGTTGGCCGGAGAGTAAATATCATTGGGATTGTGCACGAAATTTTCAATAGAAAAGGAGTTTGTTGCTCCCCGGGGCTTTAGTCTGAATAAGCCCTGTTTCTTGGTAGCAAACCAGATATTGCCTGTTTTATCCTGACAGATATTATACACCAATACTTCGAGCTTTCCTCCCGGAATTATCCTGCCATCCCGGTTTAATGTCCCAAGTTCTTTCTTGTTTTGATTAAACACGTGTACTGCACCATCTTTACAGGCCACCCAAAGGCGATTCTGGTTATCTTCGAATATCGCTCGGGTTTCATTGGAGATACTATAGACCGAATGGCTCTGAAACAGATAATGATTGAAATAATCAGGCAGAAAAGTACATTTAAAGAAACCATTACCCCGGTTCGTACTGATCCACAACACGCCCTGAGAATCGGACAACACATGATTCACCCCATAGGAGAAAACTGTATTAATATCTTCGTTATAAGCATTGTAAAAAGGGACAAGCCGGTTTGTAGCCCTGTCATACCAGGAGAAAAAGCCATAATAGGGTTGTACCCAGAGCAGGTCTTTCTCGTCCTCGAAAATCAGGAAGTTCGGGTTGGTGACTTGTCCTTCGTTCAGGTTCGATTCTACAAAAGTTATTTTATTTGTCTGGGAAGAAAAATGAAGCACTCCGGGAGATTTGATACCCAACCAGGCATCCCCTGCCCTGTCGATAAACACATTCTGAATGTCATTGGAACGCATTTCGGGATACTTTTCCTTAGAAAACTGTTGAAGTTGTTCATGTAGTACATCATAAGTAAAAAAGCCATTTCCCTGGGTGCCAAAAAGATAATAGTTCGTATTGAAATTGGCAAGATTACTGACCATAACCCCATTAGGGAGCGAGATAGTTTTAAAAGTCTTCGACCGCTTCTCGTATTGATAAATCCTTCCTTGTCCACCGAACATGATCCGTTTGTTATTTTCAATAAACGAAGAGAAAATTTGTTTATCGAAATAAAGGACTCTTTTCCCGGTGGGTTCCATGCAACTCAGGCCGCCCATGGTCAGAAACCAGGTGTTCCGTTCTTTATCCTGAAAAATACTCCGTACAGTATTATTGGGCAGCGTGCGGTTGCCTTTATCAAAAAGGGTTACAGTCAGGTCGTGGGTTTTTTCATCAGTCAGTACTTTGTAGCAACCTTTATCGAAGGTAGCAAGCCAGATAACTCCTGAAGGAAGCATGTACATTTCACGTATCTTGTCGTTGACCAACTGTCCGGATGGTTTTTTAATCCGGATTAACTCACCAAGAGACTGGTCGAGGCGGTAGACAATTTCATCATAGGTTTTTACCCAGACGTACCCCCACTTATCTTCCTTGATTTCAAGTATACGATTACTCAACACCGACAACCTGTTTTCGGGTCTTGAATTATAGAGGGTGAAATTATTCCCATCAAACTTATTCAGTCCATCGCGCGTGCCAAACCACACATAACCTTTACGATCCTTCATCATGGCCGTGATACTGTTCTGAGACAGCCCGCTGTCGGAAGTGAAATGGGAGAATGAGAAATGATATTGGGCAGCAACAGTAAAAGAGAATAAAAATATGCTGACAAACAAAAACAATTTTTTCATAATACTGTTCAAATAAGACAAAGGTGTAATTTCATGCAAAAATAAGAATTTGATAATGTAAATATACATGTTTTATCGTGAATTTAAATTATCAGTCAAAATTTACACCGATTTAATTTAAATCTCCACATTCTTTGCAATCTTTAAACCTATATTTGTATCTTTAAATTAAACTATTCAACAAACCATTTAAAACTATTATCGCCATGAAAAAAACATTACTATTTACAGCGGCTGTATTATTGACAGCTTTTGCAACCAGAGCTCAGAATGTAATTAACCTTGGAATAAATGATGACATCAAGACCACGCTGGCTGCATACACAGGAGCCAATGTAGTATTAGTTATCCCAGCTGGTTATACAAATCCTCAAAGTGTTCCAACATCAGCAACAGCAGGAACTCCTCCGGTAACTACATATTCATGGAGTCTTATGGATTTAAGTACTCTTACTAACTTAACTTCAAACACGAAAATTACTATAAAAGGAGATGGATCAAATCCCACCTTAACATTAAAAACAATAGTATTACCGGCTGCTTTATCAAGAATTACATTTAAAGATTTAACGATAACCGGTATAGAACCATTGAGTAAAGTACCTGGCAATGCTGTAGATCCGACTGTAAATTATATCATCAATCAGGGTGCTGCAGTTCCAACCGTTGTTGACTCTATTGTATTTGACAACTGTGATATCTCAACATTCCGTTCGGTAGTTCGTTTTCAAAATGGCAGTGTAATCACTGCTGCGACACAATTCGCGAATCATATTAATATAAACAACTGCATTATACATAATTTTGCAGATTATGGTGTCATTTATAATAGCACTACCGGTGGTTTTTTTGGACCAATTAAAGTTACAAAATCAACTTTCTACGGTTTTGGTGCAACTGTTTTTATGTTGCAAAAGAATTCAACAAGTATCAGCATTTCCGATTGTACATTTGACAACATAGTTGGTGCGAGCGCAAAAGCTTTGGTTGACTTAAGCACACTTGTAGCCCCTGTAACTATTTCGAATTGTATTTTAGGGAAAACCCAATTAGCTTCCGGAGGTCTTACAATTAAGACTGCGGGAACACTTACAATTAACAACTGTTACAACACTACCGACTGGACAGCAAACACCTCGACTGCAACAGCGGGTATAACTGGTACATTTACAGCATATTCAGGCTTATCAACTGATTTATTTACTTCCGTATCTACATCTACCGCTGCGATATCCACTGCTCCTTATACAACTACCGTTGGGAATTATAAAATTAAAGATGCTGCCTTTACTGGTAAAAATAGTGCTGGTGATCCACGTTGGTATTTCAATACAATACAGGGTGTGAAACAAGTACTTTCAGACAAAGGGGTATCCTTTAATGGCACTGAGATTTTAAACAACAACGGGTTATCACTCGAAGTATATAACGTGTTGGGGAAAAAAGTAGCCACCTCCATGACTTCGATACCCACTGCTCACTTTCAAAAGGGAGTTTATATTGTTCGTATTTCAGGGATGAATGATTCATTGAAAATCTCCATTTAAGATTTCAACTCACTTAATTATTGATAGAGGACACTACCGTAGTAGTGTCCTCTTTTGTTATGTATTTGTCCTACAATTTTAATACTAATGGGAAATAAAACACGACATTAATTGATGCCAAAATAACTACATAGTTTCAGTTGCTTCATCCTCCAACGCACCTCCTTTCAGTATGTAAGTAATAAATTAGTATTATTGATCTGTGTCTTAGTTTCACCCTCTCCTCGGGAGAAGATGGCGCGAATCTCGTGGAATGAGCTACTGCGTCGCCTTTCATTAACTCTATTTCCTTTTTTTTCTCCTTTGGAGAAAGTCTACAAAGGGGGATAGAAGTCTATTCTGTTGAAATCAACTTGGTAAAATCTTCCTAACAAACATATCAAAAAATAATACCTCTTACTTATTTACTGTTCTGAATCGAAGCACCTTCATTAAACCCTAAATTATCTCTTTAAGAAAACGCTTTTGTGTCCTTCGGACGACAAAAGGTTTACGACAAAAGGTTTACAATAAGAGATATTAACAGAAAGAAGCGCGCTATCATCCCGACAGCACGCTTCTACACTAAAAAACAATTTTTACTTATCAAACTATTCAAACATATTTTAAAGTACGATTTTAAGAGTTCCTGAAGTACTCGAAATGATATAAATTCCCTTGGCGTTGTTTCCCATGTTGATATTTCTATTCGAACGTACCATCAATCGTCCTGTTGTATCAAATACCTGTAAATCCAAATTCGTTGGGTTCCGGATAATTCGACCATCAAAAGAAACGTTTGCAAGGACTGTTTGAGCAATTGAAGTCCCTAAATCGGTTGTTCCTGTAACAAAAGGTGAAAAAGCTGAAAAAGTCCCTGTATAGGCATTGCCCGATTTTGTTGCCGCCGTATTTACATAACTCCCACTTATATATTGGGCGATTATATCTGAAACTGATGTCACCACAGCAGTAGAAGGAGTCAACGTCACGATGGTTGAAGAGGGTGTAACAGGTGTTATATTCCATACTTTTGCATTATAGGAATAATTTGCAGGAGCAAGTGCAGGCAAAGTTGTACCTACGTTTACAGCTACGGCACTTGCAGTTGTTGGTGTCAGCGTTACAGGGTCATAACTGGAAGTGGATGCACCAACCGGGAAAATTAACGGTAATGTAACAAAACTCTGTGTTAATGTTCCGGCTCCATCAGTTACTATATAATTGGAAGCTGAAGCACCTGAAATAGAACCTGTGGAAGCTACCGTTAAATTATTAGAGCCTAAACTTAAAGTTCCGGTTGTTAAAGTCAAAACACCATTTGCTGTAGTTGGTGCACTTAAGCCAACACCAGCTGCATTATTGATGGCAAGGTCGTTCACAGTTGCCGGTAATAATAAACCTGTTACCTGTGCGCTTGTGCCGTTGAAAATATAATTGCCGGCAGTACTGAGTGTTTTTGTTCCCGTGTTTGTTAAATTGCCATTCAGACCGGAAACATGCGAAGTCATGATTCCTGCACCGGAATTTAGAGTGAAGAAACCTGAACTAGGTGTTAATGTACTACTTCCAATATTTAAAGTTGATCCACTTAATACTTCTATGTTAAAAGGAGCAACTGTACTATTGATACTTGATAATGTCAGCGTTTGTGTCCCGGATTTTGCAAAAACCCATTTGCCTAATCCTCCACTAGTAGTAGTTGTGGAGTTTTGTATCTGTGCATTCGAAATATTTACATTTCCATAATAGTTCCAAGTACTTGTACCAGATGCAGCTTGAGAGCCTCTGGATATTGAAAAGTTTGTCCACGCGTTATTTGTCGGGTTTCCTGTTACTGTTACATTACCTTGTATGTTAATAACTATGTAAGTCGTACCGGTACTTGTACCGTTTGCAGTAACAGAAACCAATTGGCTAGCTGTCGAAGCACTTCCATCTATCACTAAGTTTCCTCCTATATTCACTGTTACTGTAACGCCTGATGCCGGTGCAGAAAACTGCCATCTGCCGGAACCGGTATTACTTGCAGTTACATTTCCTCTTATGTTTATGACACCTGTGTTCCATCCGAGATTAAGGCTTCCGCTCCAGCTTGGACAATTGACTGTTAAGTTATAAAACGATTGCGCGGCATTTATACCTGTAGTGGCAGATGTAATACCTGTTAGCAGACAGGTTGAACCATCGTTCCATGTTGCGGTAGGCAAACCTGAACCTGAAGCTGAAGCATGGTTAAATTCATAGGTACCATTAATAGTCCATACGCCTGCTGTCTTGGTCAAAACACCCGTTTCTTTCAGGTATCCATTCACGATAATATTTAAAGCTGCATTATTCACGGTATATGCAACGTCAACAGTGACTGTATGTCCAGCCTGAATTGTTACAGTGATAGCTTGTGTTAAATCGGGCAATACTGTTGCATCACCCCAGGCACTTCCATCATAAGTTTGCCATGTCCCTATTGCACTCCAGTTGCCTGTAGCTTTTGATTGAAAATCACCTGCTACTTGTGCAAATAGACCGTTCACCGAAAGTAAAAAAACGAGTACCGGAAGTAATTTACGTAATAAGAATTTGTTTCTCAAGGAAACTTGCAGAAAGAGTTTAATTTTTTTCATAATAATAAAATTTTAAAGGTGTTTGAATTATGTTGGATAAATTTTCACGTTGTAAAAATAAGTGGTTTTTTCTAAATCCATGAGCATTATTTGACTGAAAGTGTGGAAAAAATGATTGACATAATTAAAAGATATTGAATCTTTCAAAACTGGTCAATCTTAAATAACTGGCTCAATTAAATGTCGGCTTTTAAATGGACATGTTCGATTCTTTTATTACACAAAACAACTCATCCTATCCGAAAGTTTCAACCGGTGGAAATCTTTTCCGACTTTTCCGGTTGGTTTTAAAACGGTATGAAATTGCAGTCAATTATCAAAACCGATTCTAATGAATTCAGACTGTATTTGCTCTATGTTGGGAGAGGGTTCATTGAGGGTAAGGATAGGTAAACCTCATTGAACCCTCTCTCAACCCCCTGGAAACCCTCTGGAAAGTGCGACCAAGTGCAGACTAAAAACCATACCGAAACAAATTCAAGAAGAGACAGGGACTCAGGTGAAGGGTTGACATCCAAAGCAACCCCGTGTTCATCAGCCGGCGAAGAGTGAATTAAAAGTCAGAACTGAGTGTTCCGGTGGTTAAAATAAGACATTCATCTATTCAGTTTACTTGCTTCAGAAAGCAAATAAAGACACGAAGCATGAAGTCAACTTTCCACACTATAAATGGTAAATTTCCGCACAAAAAGAAGCGTGCCATAATACTTACGACACGCTTTCAGAAACATGAAAAATCGAATTAAACTACTTCTGTAAAACTATTTCAACACCACAATCTTAAGCATACCTGTATTCCCTTTCACGATATAAACGCCTCTTGAACTGTTGCTCATATTGATATTTTTAGATGAACTTACCATTAAACGACCGGTAGCATCGAACACTTGTAAATCCACGTTGGCATTGTTATGGATTGTTTGACCATCAAAATAAACACCGGATATTGAAGTTTGAGCAATGCCTGTAGCAACAGGTGCATCAATTTCAAAATAGCCAAGTGTAATCCCACCACTTGCAGACGGGTTTTCAATCCGGATTGTAGTAGGTACAGAAAGATTCGGGCTTGCTGTAAGTGTTGACATTGTATTCGAAGTTCCAGTAGCAGAATTAGCCAGATTTCCATTAATGTACAAATTGTACGTGCGACCTCCCGTTGCAGAAACTTTAGCAATAACAGTTCCACATTGTGAAACCAAAATATCCATTGATGTTGATGAGTTAAATCGAATTACGGATGCAGTTGCAGCAGTGCTTTCTGTTGTATTATCATACCAAAGAGCTTTATCACTTCCGGAATAAGGGTCAGTAAAAATAATACCACTGGTTGGAGAACTCATCCATGCAGGAATTACATACCCTGAAGGGAAATTAGTAATATATGGATATGTACCTGAATAACTCAAATCAGCCAATTGTACAGTTACTGTGTATGTTTTTTGTGTCCCATCTTGTGCCGTGACAACATAATCTACAGGATTCGTGAAATCCTGACCTCCGGCAGGAGTATAAGTTGCCAGATTTGAAACTACAACAGTTGGGGTCAAACTTGTAACAACAGTAGTTAAATGCATTTGAACAAGAATATTCTGACCTGTAATAACACCAACCTTACCGTTAATTGAGAATGAAGTAATATCATTTCCAGTACTAACAGGTGTACGGGTAAAATTTACAGTATATATTTTTGTTGAAAGATCCTGAGCGGTTACCGTTACGGTTGCCGAACCGGGAATAGCTGATGCTTGTACAATTACCTGACTGGAAGTAATTGCATTTACAGTTGAACTTATTACTGGCATACCACTGTAAACGTATGGTAAAACTACATCGTATGACAATGTTGATGCATTAAATCCTGATACAGTTGTTCCATCTACTTTTAAATCGCTTAAAGTAGCATCGGTATTTGCAACAGAAGAAGCAGTAAGAGTAACAGCATAGACAGAGTTATTGGTTCCATCGGTTGCAGTATAATTCACCGGACCACCAGAAAAATCCTGTGCAGTAGTTGGAGAATAACTGGTAGCACTACCTCCAATTGTGACTGTTGGAGTGATAGCTGTTAGATTTGTTCCATAAGGCAATACTGCTGTAATTGTTTTAGCACTTTCATTGATTGTAGCTGTTACTCCGGCAGCAGTGAATGCAGAAATTGAAGGACCAGCTTGATTGGTTTCAATTTTTATTCCATGTAAAAAGAATGTACTTCCATTTCTTCCAATTGCAATCTGTTTAGTTCCAGTATAATCACTTGGAAGTGTAATCACAACATCGGTTCGAACATTTTTTGTAACTATTGTACCAGTTCCCAATAATGATCCAGAAGCAATATCTCCTATTTGATATTGTCCAGAATTATTTGACGTTGAGCTAATTGTCAATGTAATTTTGCCACCCTTAACAAAAGAATTTGTAGGACTTATCTTTACGTACTGATTAACCATTGTTACAGCAGTACTTCCAGGCCAAGTTAAAGAGAACAAAGGTGAAATCGCTGAACCAAAACGAAAATAGTTTGGTGAAGCAACAATAGTAGTAGCATCGGGAGACCCTCCTGAATTATATCCTGAACCTTTAAACAATATATCTGCCCCGGGGATATGATAGATAGTGGTACCATCACCAGATGCTGCTGCAGGTGCAGAAGTCCAGTCCTGAAATGTTGAATTAACCAATGTGACGTTTTGGGCATTTGCATTCCATGCACAAAACAAAATTAGCACAAAAAGTGCCAATGATTTAGTAAATAGTTTTTTCATAACGATTAAATTTAAAAGGTTCGTGAATATATTTATTAAGGATTATTTAACGGTGTAAATTTAATTGGTTTTGACATCATCAATGTGTAAAAATTGACGGATATAGGTGAAAAAATGACGGATATGTGTAAATTTAGGATTAACATGTTAAATACGTATTTTTTCAAGAGTCAACCCGTTTATTTTCAATAGGTATATTCCTTTATTTAAATTCAAATTGGGCATTGAAACTACATCCGCAGCTTTCCCCACCCAGTGTTTTAATTCTTCTCCCTGCAGGTTGTAAATGACGATATCCTTTAGCTTGACTGAACTTGATCTAATAGTCAGGGTAGTATCGTGATTCGTGATCATACAATCATATTTGGCAGATTGGAAATCAATCTTTTCAGTCGATAAAGATTGAAGTTTCTCGTATTCGACACTTGCCAGGATAAACGGGCCAACACCTTTTAAATCATTCGAAACAATCAAGCCGGCATCACTACCGTTCAGGTAATAATCAATAGTACCATCCCTCGAAGGATTTGTAGAGGGACCCAATCCTGCCGAACTGCAAATGTCATTCAGGGACAAATTCCCGGCACTGTCCTCGGATATAAAATTAGTAAGTAGTCCCTGATATCCTTTTTCACCTGCTGATTGATAATCGGCTTTAGAAATAAGTCCTAAACGGACAGCTTTGAGCATGGCATAGGTAAACATGCTCGAAGCAGATGCTTCAAGGTAATTGGGAGTTCCATTGGAAACGAGCGCATTATCATACCGAAGCAACTGATACCAGCATCCGGTTGCAGGATCCTGCCAGCGTTTAATACCCGCAGCAACCTGATTGAGGATATCCAACAGTTCCTGCCTCTTAGCATAACTGGAGGGTACTACTTCCAGAACATCCACCAAAGCTGCGGCATACCAACCCAGGCCTCGTGCCCAGAATTCAGGGGAACAACCTTTAAAAGGGTCAGCCTGCTTTGCCCAAAAAGAGTTGGCATCAGTCGGGGTTGCCGACCATGCATGATAATTAAGCTGATAAATAGCATCGTATGTCTTTGAATGAATCAGGGTGAATTGTTTGACCACATCATCCAATTGAATCCCTGAATTATAATTCACCTCATAGGCTGCATAATAACGGGATGCCATATAGAGTCCATCCAGCCACATTTGATTCGGGTAGGTGTTTTTATGCCAAAAACCACCCTGAGATGTCCTTGGATGTTTATCCAGTTGTTTACGAAGAGTGTCCAACGCAATTTTGTATTTTACAGAGCCATCCTTTTTATAAATATCCATCAAGAACATGCCCGGATTGATATTATCAAGGGTATAATCGGTAAACTTATATTTGGTACCTATTTTACCACTGGCATTTACTGTGACTTTTGCGAAATTCAAGGCATAATTATAATAATTATCTCCACCATACAGGTCATAGACTTTCAGGATGGA
>Ga0302286_10003201_pt1 | contig 11095 bp, 4 predicted proteins | sample III_Fen_E2_3_FD_198765 | JGI IMG/M metagenome (GOLD analysis project Ga0302286, IMG submission 198765) | Peat permafrost microbial communities from Stordalen Mire near Abisko, Sweden - III_Fen_E2_3 | ecosystem: Environmental > Terrestrial > Soil > Wetlands > Permafrost | place: Sweden: Abisko...
ATCAAGGTAAAGATGGCAAATTTAGCTTGTACGAAGATGAAGGAACCAACTACAATTACGAAAAGGGAGCCTTTTCTACTATCAGCTTCGACTACAACGATGCAGAAGGTACGCTTACCATTGGCGAACGCAAGGGCAACTTCGATGGAATGCTTACCAACCGGATATTTCGTGTGGTTTTCATCGAAAAATCAAGTTCCGAACCTAAAATTGTGCAATACAATGGTTCGAAAACGGTTGTAAAACGTTAGGTTACGACTCAGCACTTTTCAATTAAACTCAACAAGAATCCATTTAGTTTCTTTATAAAAGTTGAATTTGTGCCACTAAATAATTAAAAATCAATAAACTCCGACAGCGAAGAGCTGCCGAAGATTATTAAAGACCAACTAATCATAAAAAAATCGCATACAGACAACTTATGCGCCACGTTTAATTTTGAAATAGCCTTTCAGAAATGAAATCAATAAACCTGTATATGTGCTGTCAAAATTACTATTTTGCGAGACATACTACTCAAGGTTTTATAAATAAATTTTTAGATTATAGCGCTCCCGCATTTTTTGTGAGCCCTTATAATGTATTTAATCCCGAAATCGGAAGTATTTTTCTAAACTTTTACATACAAAAAAAAGTAGAGACACGTTAGCTGCTGCAAAAAAAAATGGGATTATTGATAAAACTTGTACATAAATGTTGTACAAGTTTTATTTCTTCCAGACATTACCACAATATTACCTAGAAATATAAATAATAACTCTAATATTAAAAATCAGATTTTTATATTAGAGTTATTTTTGGTGTATCCTATTGAAGCTCATCCCAACAATTATTGGAAGTTGCTCAACTCAAAATAATAGGCTTGATTGTATCTGGGAATGGCAAAAATTATCTTTATATCAAATCGGATCCAGCTACCAGATATTCATCAAACTCTACAAATTAAATTCAGAGACACAGAATATGGCATCTAAATCGAAAAGAAATAATTTAATACTAGTGAACATCTGCTTTCATATCTTTATAGCCATAATGGTTGTACTTGCTTTAAATACAAATGAAAATTTAGAAATGCGAATTTTCAATGTTATTATGATTGTCCTTCCCGTAGTTGGAAGTGCCATCTACTTGAGTAAACGCCTGGGGTAAACAATATGAAACAAAATTAAGGAGTAATATCGTTCATTTATTTCCTGCATCGGAATTAGTGAATGTAGTGTATAGCAAAATATCCCGCCTTATTTATATTTCTGCCTCTTGCACTACTAAAGGCTGTAAGTTGGAATATGGCAGAACTCTATTGACACCGACGTAAACTTACTATCCAACAAGTTTGCTGGCACTTTCTTAATATTTATCGGTATAAATACTAATCATCCCATATCTGTTTAAAATCAGATATGGGATGATTCTTTTAAATACTTACCACTTGGTTAAAAAACAATCATCGTGGATTGCTTTTATAAATTGATTGTCAATAAAACCAAAGCTGGAAGATTCGTCTTTAGCGGTTCTAATATATGTACTCTACACGAAGGTGCTCGTGAATCAGAGCATCCCCCCGATTCGACATATAGGCCACTTGTATTCATATCTTCATTTATACTCAATGTCCATTTACATATAATTGATTGTGCTCGGAAAGTAAAAATAAGTTGTGATTATAAGAGTGATAGCCCAGATTCCATCTAAAATTATCAGTGAGTCCGAATAAATAGTATATCGTAAATTGGAAATTAAATATCCATTATCGAAAATTAAGGACAAATAAGTAAACTATTTTTGTTTTCTAGAAACAGAAATTAGTTATCCTTAATATCTCTCATTTTAAATTCACTTTGAATTGAGCAGGAACTATGAGATTTCATTGCTGTTTAGAAGATTCTCCTCTTTATAGAACTGGTAATAAATTAACAAATATTTAGAATTACAATACTTCGGTATGCAACAAAACAAACATTATACTAACTAAATTAATCAACTTTAAAAACAATCACATTATGCAAAGAAAAATAGACGATAGTTAAACAGACCCTTCACATTGTAGAAATAATTAGCATTAAATAGTTTTTGAATTGCTAATTACAAAACATTAAAATTTCATTATGTTTTAATTGAAATAAGTCAATATAAAAAGTTAATCAATAATATAAATGGAAAATATACACAAGATTCTACTAATCGAGTTTTTAGCTTCAACAACAAAAAAATTGAGGCTGACAAGTATATTGCTCCTTTCATTGCTTTTTTTGAGTTCATCTCTTATGGCACAAAATCAGCGAATAGTCAAGGGGCAGGTTTTAGACGAAAATAAAGAGCCATTGATTGGAGCAACAGTTGTAATCAAAAATCTCAAAACAAGTGGAACAATAACCGATGTAAACGGTCATTTTTCGCTTAGTTTACCATCAGACAAAAATATAATTCAAATTTCTTACATAAGCAGTAAAACACAAGAAATAAATGTTGCCGGTAAAAACAATATAACTGTAACGATGATAGACAATAATGTTGGTCTGAGTGATGTTGTGGTTGTGGGTTATGGCAAGCAGAAAAAAGCAAGTGTAGTGGGTGCAATCACACAAACTACCGGAAAGGTTTTAGAGCGTGCTGGAGGGATTACAGATATAGGTTCAGCGTTAACCGGAAATTTACCGGGAGTAGTAACAGTTGCCAGTTCAGGTTTACCTGGTGAGGAAGATCCTAAAATCATTATTCGTGGATCCAGTTCATGGAACAACAGTGATCCATTGGTACTGGTAGATGGAATTGAACGACCAATGAACTCAGTGGATATCAGTTCGGTTGAATCAGTCTCTGTATTGAAAGATGCGTCTGCCACAGCTGTATATGGTGTAAAAGGTGCTAATGGTGTAATTCTTGTTACCACCAAGCGTGGTAAGGAAGGTGCTGCCAGAATTGATGTATCAGCTAACACTACTGTAAAAACAGCTTCAAAATTACCTAATAAACTTGATTCTTACGATGCATTATCGGCGCGTAACGTTGCCATAGAAAATGAATTGGGATTAAGTCCTGACTCATGGGCATATATTAAACCACAAGGCATTATCAGTAAATATCGTTATCCAGCTAATTTGCAAGAAGCAGAACGTTATCCGAACGTTGATTGGCAGGATGTACTTTTTAAGGATTATACCACTTCTCATAATGTGAATTTGAATGTTAGCGGGGGAACAAAATTCGTTAAGTATTTTGCTTCGGCTGACTATGTTCATGAGGGTGACTTGTTTGCAGTTTTCGACAATGGTCGTAACTATCAATCTGGTTACGGTTATGACCGTCTCAATGTGCGTAGTAACCTTGATTTTCAGTTAACTAAGACCACTTTATTTAAAGTCAATCTGGCCGGATCAAATGGTATCAAAAAAAGTCCATGGGGTCAGACTAATTCGTCAGATTGGGCGGTTGCTCAACAATGGGCAGGGGCTTATAACATTGCTCCGGATGTATTTTTGCCTAAATATGCTGATGGTTCATGGGGATTCTATCCTAGCATTTCTAATGTAACCAACTCTGCCGCGAATTTGTCACTCGGCGGTGTAATGACTACTACTTCTACTCGCATCACTACTGATTTTGCATTGGAGCAGGATTTGAGTTTCATTACAAAAGGTTTAAGTTTAAAAGGAAGTGTGTCATGGGATAATTCATTTGTTGAGTATAACAGAGGTGTGAATGACCTTTATAATGATGCACAGCAAAAATGGATTGATCCAGCAACAGGTATTGCTACTTATAAGAAAGAGTTTGAAAACAATAACAAGTTCGATTTTATGCAAGGCGTGTTATGGAATACTTCAGGTGGTACTGTTCAAAACTGGTCATCCCAACGTAACCTGAATTATCAATTCCAGACAAACTGGGCACGTGATTTTGGTAAACATGCAGTGTCGGCGATGGGTCTTGTCAGTCGTCAGGAAATTGCTAAGGGTTCTGAGATTCCAAACTTCCGTGAAGACTGGGCGTTTCGTACTACTTATAATTATGCTGATAAGTACTTTTTGGAATACAACGGAGCTTATAATGGGTCTGAAAAATTCAGCAAAGAAAATCGTTTTGCTTTCTTCAATTCAGGAGCAATCGGTTGGATGATTTCTGAGGAAAGTTTCATGAAACCAATCAAATTCCTTGATATGCTGAAAGTGAGAGCATCTTATGGTGAAATTGGAGACGACAATGTTAAGGAGAGATGGTTGTACATGTCACAATGGGCTTATGGAGGCAACTCTTCTTTGGATGTAAATCAAGGCACAAGTCCTTATACCTGGTATAGAGAGCAAGCAGTAGGAAACCCTGATGTGCATTGGGAAACTGTAAAGAAACTTAACTGGGGATTGGACTATTCATTTTTAAATGGATTGTTTGCCGGAACAGTGGAAATTTTCCACGATAAGCGCTCAGACATTCTTGTTAACGGTAATGATCGATCGGTTCCCCCTTATTATGGAACTACAGCTGCAACTGCCAATCTAGGTAAAGTACGTACCGATGGATATGAATTAGAACTCCGCATAAATAAGAAGTTCAGTAACGGATTGCGTTTATGGGGTAACTTTAATATGACACATGCTAAAAATGAAATTCTCGTAAAGGATGATCCAGAGTTATATCCAGCCTACCAAAAACAAGCCGGATATAGTATTGATCAAAACAGAACTTTTGTTGATAAAGGATATGTGAATAATTATGATCAAGTTTTTGGAAGTGTACAACATGACAAGAGTGATGCAGCTAAATTACCCGGTGACTATTATATAATAGATTTCAATGGTGATGGTGTAATAGATAGCAAAGATCAGGTTCCTGCCGGTTATTCATCCAATCCGGAAAACACCTATAATGCAACTGTTGGTTTTGAATGGAAAGGATTTAGTGCATTTGTCCAATTTTATGGTGTTAGCAACGTAACCCGCGTAGTGCAACTCACAAGTTTTGGCAGTAAGCTAAACACAGTTTATGATATGGGAACATGGTGGTCGAAAGATAACATGACAGCCGATGTCACAGTGCCACGTTGGGGATCAAGTACCAGTTATAACGATGGTACGCAATACATGTATGATGGTTCTTATATCCGTTTGAAAAATGCTGAAATAGCATACACTTTTGATGGAGGATGGATAAAGAAAATGGGCCTTAAAAATTTAAAATTATACATTAATGGTAACAACCTTTGGGTATGGTCAAGAATGCCTGATGACCGTGAATCTAATTTCGCAGGTGCAGGTGGTCAGGGTGCTTATCCAACAATGAAGCGTTTTAATCTAGGTCTTAAATTAACATTATAATATAGAATGAAATGAAAAATATATATAAGACGCTTATATGGGGCGGTTTTTTATTCATATTGGTGGGATTTGCTTCTTGTGCAGCCTATTTGGATAAGGAAGCTGACTCGAATGTATCAGAAGAAGTAGCCTTCAAAAACTTTACAAATTTTCAAGGCTTTGTAGAAGAAATTTACAATTGCATCCCTGATAAGGAAAAGTGCAACTGGACATCTTCGTGGAACTGGGGTGATGATGAAGTTTTCAATACCGAAGGTGATTGGGAAATGACGCATCAAGTTGACCTTGGAAATTTCTGGGCGTGGCAAAACTCAATTTGTTGGTTGAGCCGCGATGGTAGCGATCCTACCTCAACGGATAAATTTAAACACTCATTGTGGCCACATGCTTGGTATGCTATTCGTAAGGCTAATATCGGTCTAGCGAATCTTGATAAATTAACTGAAGCAACTCAAGAGGAAAAAGATATTATTGCCGGACAATTATACTTTTTCAGAGCCTGGTGGCATTTTGAGATGATGGAGTATCTGGGTGGATTACCTTATGTAGATGCTGTTTTGTCTTCAAGTGGAAAACTAACTCTACCGCGCCTCACTTATCAGGAATGTGCAGACAAGGCAGGTGCTGATTTTAGAAAAGCGGCTGACTTATTGCCGAAAAACTGGGACACTGACACTAAGGTTGGTAAAAACACGGCAGGTAAAAATCAATTGCGCATCAACAAAATTATGGCGCTAGGCTATTTAGGTAAAAACTACCTATGGGCTGCTAGTCCGTTGATGAAAAATGGTGCTCAAACCGGTGGAACTAAAACTTATGATTATGATGCAGAGTATGCCAAGAAAGCTGCTGAAGCATTCGGAGAATTGCTTAACTTGGTAGAAAGCAGTCAAACACAATATTCTTTGGCAGAATTCAACTATTCGGATATCTACAACCACGTTAAAGCTAGTACTGCAACCACTTGTTTTAGTGATATTTTCTATACTACCGGGCAGAATTGGTTAATGCCGGGTTCTACTGAAGCAATTTTCCGTGGCTCATCAACCGATTATAACGGAAGTAACTGGAATACTTCAAAAACCTGGGGTCCTAAAGTAAATGGACTTGTAGAACATGATAATATCATTCACCAACCAACCGCTAACTATGTGAAATTATATGGTATGGCTAATGGTTTACCGTTGGATGATCCAGATTCAGGGTTTGATCCTACACATCCGTTTAAAAATCGTGATCCACGTTTCTATCATGACATTGTGTTTGATGGTTTCAAATATGTAAACTCATCAATGCCTGCCGATCAAGAGTTTTTGCGCTATTGCAGTCTCTATTCAGGCGGAGCTATGAAGTCAGTGGCCAGTGCCAGTAGAACAGGTTACTTCATTCAAAAGTTAGTGCCACATCAATGTAATAAATATGATGGAATGTATAACTGGTCGGGAAGTCTTCACACTTATTTGCCATACATGCGTTTGGGAGACATCTACTTGATGTATGCCGAAGCTTGTGCTGCATTTGGAGGAGCAAGTGCTAAATCCACTAATTTTTCTAAAACTGCCGAGCAAGCTATCAATACACTTCGTACCCGTGTAGGTGCTGGTGCTGTAAATTCTAAATATACGGCAGACAATCATAAATTTATGGATGAAGTAAGAAGAGAAAGAGCTGTGGAATTGTCATTTGAAGGGTTCCGTTTCAATGACTTACAAAGATGGTTGCTATTAACAGAATATCCATACAATGTAAAAACTTCGCAAGAATTTGACAGGGTGGAAAATGATAATTTCTTTAAAACCAACGATCCTAGAAACGCTAAAGTTTCCAACTTTAGAGAACAAACAATCCTAACTCGTGTATTTGGAACGAAACACTATTGGTTCCCTCTGAAAGTTAAAGATGTTTCGTTGTATCCAGAATTCGGACAGAACCCAGGTTGGTAATTCAAATTGAGTAATAATGTTAATAACAAATGAATATACAATGAAACAGATACAAATAAGATTCATTATATGTGTGATGTTTGCTTTTTCCTCATTTCATTTTGTAGAAGCACAAACAACTACAGCTAATGAAACTGATTCTACGAAAAATGCAAACAACTCAATGGTACAGGTGGCTTACCGCAAGGTAGCACAAAGTAATTTGTTGGGAGGTGTTTCCGTAGTCAATATAGAGGATTTAACCAAGAAGAACTATAGTACATATAGCCTGGATAACATGCAAGGATATGTAGGTGGTTGGAACGGAAGCTCTTTGTGGGGTATGGATGATTATTTGGTACTCGTTGATGGTGTTCCACGCGAGGCAAACAACGTAAGTTCAACCGAAATTGAACAAATAACTTTTCTAAAAGGAGCTTCTGCAGTTGTTCTTTATGGTAGTCGCGCTGCGAAGGGAGTGGTTTACATTTCTACCAAGAGAGGTAAAGCCGGAAATCTCAAGGTGGATGTACGCGCTAATCAAGGTTTAAATGTGGCAAAAAGTTATCCTAAGTATTTAGGCTCAGCTGAATATATGACACTATATAACGAGGCTCGCGGGAATGATGGTCTATCAGCACAATACAGTGCTAACGATATTTACAATTATGGCTCGGGGAATAATCCTTCACGTTATCCAAATGTCGATTTTTATTCTTCTGACTATATAAAGAAAACGTCTAACCGTTCTGATTTAACTGCTGAGATTTCCGGAGGAAATGACCGTGCACGGTTCTACACCAATATCGGATATATAGCTGTAGACGACGTATTTAAGTTTGGCGAAGCTAAGAACAACAACATAAACAGGTTAAATGTTAGAGGGAATATTGATTTGACAATCAACCGTTACATTAAGGCGCATGTAAATGCCAATGCAACATTTTATAATTCGCTTACAGCTAAAGGTAATTATTGGAATGCAGCTTCAACATTACGTCCAAATCGTGTAACTCCGTTAATCCCTATTAGCTCTATTGAAAGTAATGATGTAAATTCATTAACTTTGACGAACAACAGTGCTAATATAATTGATGGTAAGTATTTTTTAGGAGGTACTCAGGTAGATCAGACAAATATATTTGCTGATTATTATGCTGCAGGTCGTACCAAGTGGACAAGTCGTCAGTTTCAGTTTGATACCGGAATTGATATTGATTTGGCAAGAGTATTAAAAGGACTCTCATTCAGTACTCAAATGGCTGTTGACTATGCAACCTCTTATACTACTTCATACGATAACAGTTATGCTGTATTTGCTCCAAGTTGGACTACTTATAATGGAAAGGATGTTATTGCAAGTCTAACTAAATTTGGCACTGATAAAAAATCCGGAGTGCAAAATATTAGCGGCTCTTATGATCAACAGACTATTTCATTTTCCGGTCAATTTAATTATGTAACATCAATTAACGACTCACATAACTTCTCAGCTACATTAGTTGCTGCAGGGTATCAACAGACTCAATCGCAAGTTTATCACAGACCAAGTAATGCCAATCTTGGTTTGCAGTTGAGTTACAACTATGAAAACAAGTATTTTGTAGATTTTGGTGCTGCCGAAGTTCATTCTGCGAAGTTAGCAGAGGGTCATAGAAATGCATTCTCACCATCTCTTACCTTAGGCTGGAAGTTAAATAAAGAAGGTTTCCTTGCTAACTCTTCAGTTGTAAACGATTTGACATTGAGTGCATCGGGAAGTATTTTAAATACTGATTTAGATATTACCGATTATTATTTGTATAGTTCAAATTATAATCAAGCCAATGGTGCATGGTGGGGATGGTATGATGGTGCTTCTGAACGTTCAACGAATGCAGTTCGTTGGGAAAACAAAGACCTGACATTTGTCAAAAGGAAAGAATTCTCTGTAAATGCAAAAACAGGTTTGTGGAAAAATTTGATTACAGCTGATGCATCATTCTTTGTCAATTCGATGGAAGGGTTGATAATCCAGCCATCAACTATCTATCCAAGTTATTTCTCAACATACTATCCAGCTGCGTCGTTCATACCGTATGTGAATTTCAACAACAATAAACGAATTGGTTTTGATTTCAACATTAATTTGAACAAGCATATTGGTGAAGTAGATTTATCATTGGGACTAGCTGCAACTTACGTTAAAACAGAAGCTACCAGACGTGATGAATATTATGATGATGCATATCGCTATCGTAAAGGTCATGCTATTGATGGCGTTTGGGGATTACAAAACGAAGGTTTCTTCAAAGATGCAGCTGATGTAGCAGGTTCGCCAGAACAAAAATTTGGAGGTGCTGTTAAACCGGGTGACATCAAGTATAAGGATCAAAATGGCGACAATATCATTGATGAAAAAGATGAAGTCTTCTTAGGAAAAGGTGGATGGTATGGAGCACCTTTAACAACAGGTGTAAACATCACCCTCAAATATAAGAACTTTTCATTTTTTGCTTTAGGAACAGGTAGTTTTGGAGCTGTAGGAATGAAAAGCGGTTCATATTTCTGGGTATCAGGTGATACTAAATACTCTGAAGTTGTACGCGATCGTTGGACAGAAGCTACCAAAGAAACAGCTACTTATCCTCGTTTGACAACAACAAGTGCAACGAACAACTTCCGCAGTTCGGATTTTTGGCTGATTAAAACAGATCGTTTTAATCTTGCTAAGGTTCAGATAACGTATGATTTCCCGAAAAAGATGTTACAAAACTTCGTTGTTCATGAAATCTCAACGTATATCAGTGGTTCAAACTTACTAACCCTGTCAAAAGAGCGTAAAATATTGGAACTAAGCACAACAGGTGCTCCACAGACTCGATTCTACAATATCGGTTTTAAATTAGTATTTTAACGAATAAGACAAAAACAGAATTAAAGTTATGAAAAACATAATAAAACTCTTGGTTTTAATACCTCTGTTGGCTGCTTGTGACGATCTTTTCACACCAGCTATAGAGAATATTCGACCTCTCGATGCCATGTATAAGGAACCAACTTATGCACAGGGTATTTTGGCTAATGCGTATATTCTTTTGCCTTATTCATCATCACCAAACAGTGATGCGGCAACAGATGATGCGGTAACGAATGAAAGTGCCAGCAGTTTCTTAAAAATGGCTACCGGTTCATGGACTTCAAATAACGATCCAATGTCGCAATGGCAAGCTCGAAAAAATGCAATTCAATATTTGAATATTTTTCTTGCAAATTCCGACTCTGTAATTTGGGCCAAAGACCCACTTGAACGTACGATGTATAACGACCGTTTAAAAGGTGAAGCGTATGGCTTGCGTGCACTACAAATGCTTTATTTATTAAGAGCGCATGGAGGTTGGACTGCCGATGGCAAATTACTAGGTGTGCCTATTATTACGACCCCTGAAACACCAACATCGAATTTTAATGTGCCCAGAAACACTTTTCAAGAGTGTGTAAAGCAAATAAACGATGATGCTGCTACAGCTATTAGTCTACTACCACTGGATTATGGCGATATAAGCGATGCAAACATTCCTAGTAAATATAAAACATTAGGAATTACCAATGCCGGAGATTATAACCGTGTAAATGGGAATATAATGAGAGGACGTATCACCGGTCGTATTGTTGAGGCGATCAGAGCTCAAACAGCTTTGTTGGCAGCCAGCCCTGCATATAGTGCTGGTACAACCGTGACTTGGGACGATGCGGCTAATAATGCAGCTATTGTTCTCGACCGAATTAATGGAGTAAGCGGATTATCGGCTACTGGAGCTACCTGGTACTCTAATGCAACTGAGATTTCAAATTTAGCTTCGGGCGTTAATCCGGCTGAGA
>Ga0302286_10003203_pt1 | contig 11091 bp, 10 predicted proteins | sample III_Fen_E2_3_FD_198765 | JGI IMG/M metagenome (GOLD analysis project Ga0302286, IMG submission 198765) | Peat permafrost microbial communities from Stordalen Mire near Abisko, Sweden - III_Fen_E2_3 | ecosystem: Environmental > Terrestrial > Soil > Wetlands > Permafrost | place: Sweden: Abisko...
CGAAGGATGCGATCATCCGTGCTCGTTCTGCATCATTCCTCAACTGCGCGGAAAATTCCGGTCCCGCCGTTTTGAGTCTGTGATCGCCGAAGCCGAACAGCTCGCCAAGCAGGGTGTCCGCGAAATTACCCTCATCGGGCAAGACACTACCTGCTACGGCGAAGACCTCGGACTGAAAGACGGCCTCGCTCTGCTGCTCGCACGCCTCGCGCAAATCGAAGACCTTCGCTGGGTGCGATTCCTCTACGCCTATCCCAACAAAATCACTGGCAAACTACTAGAAACCATCGCTGCTGACGATAAGATTTGCTCCTACATCGACGTACCATTGCAGCACGCCTCGGCGGCAGTGCTGAAGAACATGAAGCGAGGCGCCGGCTCGGACATCTTCCTGAAATCGATTGCCAATATGCGTCGCGAAATCCCCAACCTGACGTTGCGCACTTCGTTCATCGTGGGCTTTCCCGGCGAGACCTTGGAAGACTTCGAAGTCCTCAGCAATTTCGTGAAAGAGGCGGAATTCGACTGGCTCGGTGTCTTCGCTTACTCCGACGAAGAAGGCGCAACCGCCTTCGCTCACGCCGACAAGGTCGCCCCACGCGAGATCGAGCGACGCCGCAAGAAACTGATGTCGATGCAAAAACAAATCAGTCGCAAGAAGAAGCGCGCGCTGATTGGAAAGCAACTCGATATTCTGCTGGAGGGACCCTCAGAAGAAACCGATCTGCTTTGGCAGGGCCGCACCGCGATGCACGCCCCCGAGATCGACGGCACAGTGTACGTCAACGATATCGGCGACCGCGAAGGCGTGCGCGAGGGCGAATTCTACCGTTGCGAAATTACCGAGGCGCACGAGTACGACCTCGTGGCCCGCATCCTGTAGGCGTCACCATGGCGAAGAGGCGCACTGTCAGTCTGCGATGTCCCACCTGCAAGAAGATCGTTCTGGCGAAAGACACCGACTTCCCTTTCTGCAGCGATCGCTGTCGTCTCATCGATCTGGGCAAGTGGGCCAGTGGCGCCTATGTTGTTTCTGCGCCGCTCAACGATCCAGCGGACATCGAGTTGCTCATGCCGGAAGACCATGGCAAAAAGCCCAACTAGATCCACCGCCCCGCGATGGGCCACACTCGTTGCCACCGTCTTCGGAGCCGGGCGCTTGCGTCCAGGACCCGGCACATGGGGCTCGCTTGCCGCCGGACTGCTGTGGTGGGCGTTGGCCTCTCGTCTTCCAGCGCCGTGGCAATTGCCTGCAATCCTGGTGATAATAGCCACCGTCACCGCCATTGGTATTCCCGCCGCCACACTTGAGGCTCGCGGCTGCGGCAAAGAAGATCCCTCGCACGTCGTCATTGATGAAGTCGCCGGCCAACTCGTAACACTGATCGCCTGCCCACTTCTTTGGAAACCGTTACTGGCGGGCTTTATACTCTTCAGAGCGTTCGATATCGCAAAGCCGTTTCCGATTCGGCGTCTTGAGAATTTGCCCGAGGGCACTGGGATCGTAGTCGACGACCTCGGCGCCGGAATCTACGGGTTGCTCGTATTGCAGTTGCTGTTGCACTTCCGCTTGCTGGGCCCGGGCTAGAACAGCAAACTATCAAGCCCGGATGAAAGACGTGTTCGCTCATGGCCGCACCGAAAGTAAATAGCAATCCGCAAATCGATGCAATCGAGCCCCAGTGCGCATTGCCCGGGGGCGAGGTTCGCATTCTCGGGCACGGATTGGGTCCGGCGGAGATGCGCCGTCCGGCGGTACATTTCGGTGAAGTGGACGGCTCCGTCGTTATCAGTTCCGATCAATTCATCGTCGCCCGCGTTCCCGAAGGCGCCTCCTCAGGCACGGTTGTCGTCGCTACCAATGGACACAGTAGCAACTCGCGTGACGTCCGCATCGCCGAGCCAATCGCTGACAGCCTTCATTTAGTGGCCAACCCGGCCGTGGACGAAGACGGTAATATCTACGCTACCTTTTCCGGTTCGCGTGGCCAGCAGGTCCCAGTCGCCATTTATCGCATCGACAAAAGCCATACCGCGACACCATTGGTCACCGAGATGATGAATCCAACGGGCATGGCCATCGGCCATGACGGTAGCTTATATGTCTCGTCGCGCTACGACGGAACCGTATACCGTGTATCCAGGAGCGGCGCCATGACGTCTTATGCCGAAGGCATGGGCGTCGCCACCGGAATTGCCTTCGACACCGAGGGCAATCTCTACGTCGGCGACCGCAGCGGCACAATCTTCAAGATTGGCCGCGACCGCCAGATTTTTGTATTTGCCACCATCGAACCGAGTGTGGCCGCCTACCACCTTGCCTTCGACGACTCCGGCGATCTCTTTTTGAGCGGGCCCACGACTTCCAGCTTTGACGCTGTCTACCGGGTCGATCCGCACGGTCATGTCGAAGTGTTCTACCGTGGACTCGGCCGCCCCCAGGGACTTGCTTTCGATGCCGTCGGAAATCTCTATGTGGCGGCTTCGCTCCACGGACGCCGCGGCATCGTGAAGATCACTCCCGACCGACAGGCTTCGCTCGCTGTTTCAGGGCAAAACTTGGTTGGCCTCGCATTCGCTCCCGGAAACACAGCCGTCCTCGCCACCAATTCCGGACTGCTCAGTCTCGCCTGGGGCATCGCTGGTCGGCCCCTCATTCCCCCGCAATAGACACTCTGGGCGACTTTTTTCCCAATGCTAGACTGGACGAGTGATCGCTGAAATCATTGCGGTCGGCTCGGAGATGCTCACTCCGTTCCGTCAAGACACCAATTCCCTCTTCCTCACCAAGCAACTCAATGAATTGGGTGTCGTCGTTGCCTTCAAGACCATTGTGGGTGATAACTTCGATCACCTCGTCTCGGTCGCCCACGCCGCAATCGAACGCTCCGACATCGTCATCGTTACCGGAGGCCTGGGCCCCACTGAAGACGATCTCACGCGCGAGTGCGTTGCCGCCGCTTTAGGAGTCGATCTTCGTCGTGATCACGACATGGTCGCAGCCATGTACAAGCGCTTCGCCGAACGCCGCATGCAGATGCCGCCCAACAATGCAAAGCAGGCGGACGTAGTGCAAGGCGCAACGGTCCTTCCCAATCCTCGTGGCACCGCGCCGGGCCAATATCTAGCGACCACGGTGAACGGGCAATCTCGCATCATCATTCTTCTTCCCGGACCGCCGCACGAGCTTGAGGCGCTTTGGCGCTCCGAATGCGAACCGCGTTTGCAGGAGGTTCTGCCGCCCGCCGCCATCGCAACCAAAGTGCTTAAGACGGCGATGCTGGGCGAGTCGGCCGTCGATCACCGCACTGCCCCGATCTACAAGCGGCATCACAACATCGAAACCACCGTGCTCGCCGGTCAGGGTCAAGTCGAATTTCATCTGCGCTGCACAGCTCCCACGATTGAAGAAGCTCAAACCGCAGTTGACGAACTTGCTGGCGAACTCGAAGACGAACTCGAAGACGCGGTCTTCTCCACCGGTGGCGAAACGCTGGAAGAAATCGTTGGCTACTTCTTGCAGATGCGCGATCTCAAACTGGCCGTGGCCGAGTCGTGCACAGGAGGCCTGGTGGCCGAGCGCCTTACCTCCGTGCCCGGCAGTTCGCGGTTTTTTCTAGGTGGAGCGGTTGTGTACTCTAACGAACTGAAAACGCTTTTTGCGGATATTCCTCCCTTGCTGATCGAGGCGCATGGCGCGGTCAGCAAAGAAGTGGCCGTCGCTCTTGCCGAGAACATTCGCGAAATCTGCAATGCCGACATCGGTGTCGGCGTCACCGGCATCGCAGGTCCAGGCGGCGGGACCGAAGAGAAGCCCGTTGGCCTGGTTTGGGTTGCTGTTTCCGACGGCACCAAACACGAAACCGTGCAGCGCCGATTTCCCGGAGACCGCGAACGCATTCGCCGCTGGGCCAGCCAGCAAGCGCTCGACCTCATCCGCCGCATGGTGATGTGAGCCATGCGTCTCTTCGTCGCCCTCGACATTGAACCGGAAATTCGCCAGCGCATCACCGCCTTCCGCGACCAGATGCGCCTCCTCGCTCCAGACATTCGCTGGGTCGCACCTGAGACCTTTCACGTCACTCTGCAATTCCTCGGAGAGACCAACAAGCTCGACGAAATCCGCCGCGCTCTCCAGACCGTGCAAGGCCCGCCAATCTCGATTGCGTTTGGCGGCGCAAGTTTCTTTCCCAACCCGAAAGCCCCACGAATCTTCTGGGCCGGGCTCCAAGGCGACGAACATTTACAGGAACTCGTCTCCGCCATCGCAGACGCCCTTACGCCCTTGGGGCGCGATCCCGGTGCATTCACACCGCATCTCACCCTCGCGCGATCCGGCAGCGGCCGCCCCAAACCGGTTCGCGGCGAGCGCCCCGTACCTGCTTTGCAACGCGTCGCCGCCGAACTGGCTAAGTCTCCGCCACCCGACTTCGGTACAATGACGGCGCACCAGTTCTATCTATACGAGAGCCATTTGTCGTCGGCAGGACCCCGTTATGAGAAGCGGGCATCGTTTGCTTTGCGGCCGCCGCCGACAACGAACCACGAGACCCTTTGAGCCACACATTCCTCATCGTCGTCATTTCTTACCTGCTCGGCTCGATCCCGTTCGGCTACTTGCTGGTTCGCATCTTCCGCGGCCAAGACGTCCGCCAAACCGGCAGCGGCAACATAGGGGCCACCAATGTTGCTCGCACCGGATCAAAGGGGCTAGCTATCTTCACCCTGTTACTTGATGCGCTGAAAGGATTCCTCGCCGTTAAAGTGGCGTTTCAACTTGCCGGTATGTATTCTCCTAATTTCCTGTTGCCGCCTACCGGCTATTTGGTCGACTCTTATTCGGCTGCTCAAGTGATCTATGTTGCCTACTCCACCGCCGCCCTGGCCGCGCTCTGTTCCCTCGCGGGACACATGTTCCCGATCTGGTTGCGGTTTAAGGGAGGAAAAGGCGTCGCTACAGGGCTTGGAGCGTTTCTCGCGATTGCGCCCGGAGCTGTCGGGCTCGTTTTGTTAGTATTCCTCGGTATCGTTGCAGTGACCCGCTTCGTATCGCTTGGAAGTATCGTCGCAGCCGGACTCTTCCCACTTGTAGCCTGGTGGATGGAGCCTAGAACCCGGAGTCCGATCATCATTGCGTTGATCTCCGCCTCTTCCCTGCTCATCATCGTCCGCCACAAAGACAACATTCAGCGCCTGATAGCAGGTACCGAAAACAAGTTCGGCAGCAAGAAAGCAGGTGTCGCTTGAGCCGCATCGCCGTCATTGGTGCCGGAGCGTGGGGAACCGCCATCGCCATCGTCCTCGGACGTCGCGGTGGACACGACGTGAGTCTCTGGGCCCACGAAACTGAGGTCACCGAAAGCATCAACGCTCGCCACGTCAACGAACTGTTCCTCGCCAACTGCCCGATCCCTGCTTCCGTCGTCGCCACCAACAGCCTCGAAGACGTGTTGCGCGGCACCGAAGTTGTTGTCAGCGTAATGCCGTCGCACCACACCCGCCGAGTGTTTACGGCCATGCTGCCGCATCTCCACGAGAAGATGCTCTTCGTCAGCGCCACCAAGGGCATCGAGAATGACACATACCTTCGGATGAGTGAGGTCATCGGCGACGTGCTCGGCCCGCTGTCGCCGCGCATTGCTGCATTGAGTGGACCGACTTTCGCAAAAGAAGTAGCGCTCAGCCATCCCACGGCGATTACCGTTGCCTCGACGGACCGCGACCTCGCTGCCACCGTACAAAAAGAATTCAGCGATCCCCGCTTTCGCGTTTACACCAACAACGACGTGGTCGGAGTCGAATTAGGTGGCTCGCTCAAAAACATCGTAGCCATCGCCGCCGGCGTTTGCGACGGACTCGGACTCGGCCACAACAGCGTCGCCGCTCTCATCACCCGCGGACTCGCCGAGATTACTCGCCTCGTCATCGCCTGCGGCGGACGCCAGGAAACCATGGCCGGACTCGCAGGCCTCGGCGACCTCGTGCTCACGTGCACAGGCGGTCTATCTCGAAATCGCAGTGTCGGAGTGGAATTGGGTCAGGGACGCAAACTGAACGACATCATCGCCGGCATGCATGGCATGGTCGCAGAAGGAGTCCTCACCACGAACGCCGCAATCGGGCTGGCGAAGAAGATGGACGTGGAGATTCCCATTACTGAACAGATGCATGCGATCTTGCAGGAAGGCAAGTCCCCGCAGGAAGCAATCCGCGACCTGATGTCGCGTCCCTCCACCAGCGAATTGGGATTGAGTCGCGGCCGCTGAAACGCGCCGGTCTGTTGAGAAGTCTAGGTCCTCGTTCCCGACGTCAGGCTGTCGAAGAAGTTCGACATGATCCGTAAACAATCGCTTTGCGGCATCAGCGCCGGATCCAGCATGTTTTCCAGCATCAGCGAATTGCCCAACGTCGCCAGCGAGGCGCCCATGGCAAACGCCGAGACCGGCAGTTCCCGTCCCAACGCTTTCATGACCTCTTCCAGAATTCCCACGCGAGGCCGCACGAAGCGGCGGTGCATCGTAGCCAGCCTGCGCCTTACTTCGGGATGCCGTACCGCGAACAGCTTGAATTCCAGCGAGAGCAGCGACCAGCGCCGGTCCCTCGCCTTGGCCAGGAAGAACTCTCGCATGGCCGTGAGCTTCGCCTCTGGGTCCCGCACCTTTCCCATTTCCGTCTCCAGATTGCTGATGCGCGTCGAAATCTCTTTTTCCAGCAACGCGAAGAACAGGTCCTCTTTACTGTCGAAATTAGCGTAGAAGGCGCCGCGCGTGTAACCCGCATCGGCGGCAATCTCCTCCAACTTCGCAGCCTCAAATCCATCGCGGGCAAAAATCTTCTCCGCCGATTGAATAAATCGCGACCGGGTGATCTCGGTGCGCTCGCTCCGACTTGAAGGCACCGCCGGCTTGATTCTTTCGGTTTTTACGCCCATGAGCCGCCACCACCAAAACCGCCTGAAACTTTTGCAACCATCTTCATTTTTCCTACATCCAAGCTTTCATGTATTATCACATACATGCATGTATGTATTAGATATATCATGAATCACATGCGACGCAATCCTTTCACAATCCGGCAGGCAGCTTGGCGACTGGCGCTCATCGCGCTTACGGCGGCGCCATCTGCGCAGTTGTCCGCTCAGGCACCCGACGGAACCGGACTGGCTCCGCTTCCCTCCGCCGAGTCGGTCATCCAGCGCAACACGAACCCTTATTCAGGTTCGATTCCCCAAGGCCATGCCACTGGCGACGTCATTGACCTCACCGTTGTTGATGCCCTCGACCGTGGTCTGAAATACAACCTCGGCATCTTCCTCAGCACTCAGACGACCGCCGAAGCGCGGGCCGCACGTCTCCAGACTTTGAGCCACCTTCTGCCGAACCTCAATGGGTCTTTGGGCGAGCAAATTACTCGCACCAATCTCGACGCCTTCGGATTTAAGTTTCCCGGATTCCCCAGTTCGGTAGGTCCGTTCAGCATTACCTCCGTCCAAGCCACCGGCATGTGGGAACCCCTCAACGCCTCGTCGATCGACCGCTATCGTTCTTCGGGCCAAGAGGTAAAGGCCGCCGAGTTCAGTTATCGCGATGCCCGCGACACCGTCGTGCTAGCCGTCGGCGCCAATTACCTGTTGGTCATTGCGCAGGAGTCTCGCCTAGAAGCGACGCAAGCGGAATTGAAGACCGCAGAAGCCCTTTACCAGCTTGCAGAAGATCAGGAAGCCGCCGGCCTCGTTCCGAACATAGATACCCTGCGCGCCAGGGTTCAGCTGCAGGCTCAGCAGGAATCCGTCATCGAAGTCGAGAACGCCCTCGAGAAGCAGCGCATCGCTCTCGCCCGCGTCATCGGACTCCCTATTCAACAGAAGTACCGCCTCATCGATCGCGCCCCTCACTCTGATTTGCCCGATGTGAATGTGAACGGTGCCGTCCTGTTGGCCCTGGAGACCCGTTCCGACTACAAGGCCGCACAGGCTCAAGTCCGCGCCGCCGAGTTGCGCCACGCCGCGGCATGGAAGGGCTACCTCCCCTCGGTCGCAGTCTCGGGAGCCTACGGAGTTTTGGGCTACAACCCTAATAACATGGCGCCCAACTACTCCGGTGCAGCCACCCTCAACATTCCAATCTTTCAGGGCGGAAAAGTTCAAGCTGATATGGCCGCTTCTGACGCCCAATTGAAAGAGCGTCAGGCGCAGGCTGAGAACCTCAGGGCCCGTATTGAGCAGGAAGTGGAAGTTTCCATACTCGATCTCAATGCGGCCTCAAAGCAGGTCGGCGTCGCCAAGACCGGATTGGATTTTGCCCAGCAGGCACTGGACCAGTCGCAAGACCGCTTTGCCGCCGGTGTAACCAACAACGTGGAAGTCATCCAGGCACAGCAGCAGCTCGCTTCCGCCAACGATCGCTACATCACCGCACTGTTCGCGCACAACATTGCCAAGGTACTGCTGGCCCGCTCCATCGGCAATGCAGAGCAGATGATCAAGCAATATATGGCCGGCAATCCCGGGCTACCGCCGGCGGTAGTCGCGCCCGCGGCGCTGACACCGCCATCCCCGAACAACCCGCCGGTATCGCCGAATCCCAAGCAACCCAACTGACAGGTGAAGAATCGATGAGTCCCACGAGCACCGAGCAAAACGAAGTGAAATCAACCGCCGAAACCGACGAGCACTTGGACGGCGGTAACGGTAACGGCGATGAAGGTACGCGCCGCGGTCTTTTTCAGCGCAATCCCATGGCGAAATACCTGGTGTTCGCTCTGGTGATGGCTGCTGTGGTCGCGGTTGGCTGGTACTGGCTCGACAGCCGTCGCTGGGAAAGTACCGACGATGCCCAAGTTGACGGCCACATCTATCCCATCAGCGCGCGCGTGGGCGGACAAATTGTGAAGGTCAACTTTGACGACGGGCAATTCGTGCACAAAGGCGACGTCCTCGTACAGATTGACAACACCGACTACAAAGTTGCCGTCGCTCGCGCCGATGCTGATTATCACGACGCGCAAGCCAACCTGCTCGGCGCGCAAGCCGGTGTCCCTATCGCCGACGTTGGTTCCGCCAGCCAGATCCACACCGCCGGCGCCGACGTGACCGGAGCGGAAGCTGGTGTGGGCGCTGCCCAGAAGCAGGTGGAAGCCGCTCGCGCGCAGGTCACCGAGGCCGAAGCCAACGCTAAAAAGTTAAATGCCGATGTCGAGCGTTACCGCCAATTGCTCGGCAAGAAAGAAATTGCGCAGCAGCAGTTCGACCAGGCAACAGCTGCGGCCACTTCCGCGAACGCGACCGTCACCGCTCGCGAGGCATCTCTGCTCGCGGCACAACAGCAGGTTCTCGTGGCCCAATCGCGGGTAGCTCAGGCCAACGCCGGCCTGCGCAACGCTCAGGTCACTCCCAAGCAGGTCGAGGTCATCCGCGCACGCGCTACCGCCGCTGACGCGCAGGCGCAACGCTCCAAGACTGCGCTTGACCAGGCGCAACTCAATCTCGGCTACACAACCATCGTCGCTCCAGTTGACGGTGTTGTCGGCAAGCGCTCTGCCCAGGTCGGACAGAACGTCGGCCCTGGCCAAGACCTTATGGCCATTGTTCCTCTCCGCGAGATCTGGGTGACCGCCAACTTCAAGGAAACGCAGTTAGCCAGGATGCGCCCCGGCCAGCCCGTAGAAATCAAGATCGACACCTACGGCGGACGCAAGTGGCAAGGTCACCTCACCAGCGTCGGCGCCGCTACTGGCGCTAAGTACAGCCTGCTTCCCCCGGAGAACGCCACCGGCAACTACGTCAAAGTCGTCCAGCGGATTCCGGTTCGCATTGACTTCGACAATGCTGACAAGTCTGACTTCAACCAGGATCGCCTCTTGCGTCCCGGCATGTCGGTTGTGCCCGAGATCAATGTTTCCGTAGATCCCGAGAACAGAACCAGGTAACCCCGACGGCACGCTGACCGCCTACTTCCAGCAAGGACCTAGCCGCGCGGCGGCGTATCCAAGGCTTGCGCTGCCATGAATGACAACTGACGACTGGCCACTGTTCATGACTGACGCCGAACATCACGAGATCTTCACCTGGAAGCCGCGCTATAACCCGTGGATCATCGCGCTCACGGTAACGCTAGCCACGTTTATGGAGATCCTCGACTCCTCCATTGCCAACGTTGCCCTGCGCCACATTGCGGGCGGATTCAGCGCCGGGACAGACGAATCCACTTGGGTCCTCACCAGCTATCTCGTCTCGAACGCAATCGTTCTGCCCATGTCCGGTTGGCTGACCACCATCATCGGACGCAAGCGCTTTTACATGACCTGCGTAGCGCTCTTCACGGCGTCGTCTTTCTTATGCGGACTCGCCCCCACGCTGCCGTTCCTCATTTTCTTCCGCATCCTGCAAGGCGCTGGCGGAGGAGGTATGGGCCCCAGCGAGCAAGCCATCCTCGCCGACACCTTCCCTCCAGAGAAACGCGGCCAGGCCTTTGCGGTCTTCGGCATGGCCGTTGTGGTTGCCCCGGCAATCGGCCCTACCCTCGGCGGTTGGATCACCGACAACTACGACTGGCGCTGGATTTTCTTCATCAACATCCCCATCGGACTGCTCTCTCTCTTCCTCACCTCAATCGTGGTGGAAGATCCGCCGTGGCTTCGCGGCAAGAAGGGCAAATCCATCAAGGTTGATTACATCGGCCTGTCACTGATCGTCATCGGCCTTGGATTCTTGCAGATCGTCCTAGACAAGGGTCAGCAGGAAGACTGGTTTGGCACTCCCTACATCACCGCCTTCTTCGCGATTTCCATGATCTCGTTGTTTGCGCTGATCATCCACGAGTGGCGGCACCCGCATCCCATACTTGAGGTCAAGCTGCTCAAGAACCGCAACTTCGCGGCCACTGTACTCTTCAACTTTATTCTCGGCGCTGTGCTGTTCGGCACCACGGTGCTCATCCCGCAATTTTTGCAATCGCTGATGGGCTATACCGCACAACAGGCCGGTGAGGTGCTATCGCCCGCAGGCTTCATGTTGATGCTGCTGTTTCCCGTCGCCGGAATTTTGTCTTCCAAGGTTGATCCGCGCTACATGATCGCCTGCGACTTCGGCAT
>Ga0302286_10003205_pt1 | contig 11090 bp, 13 predicted proteins | sample III_Fen_E2_3_FD_198765 | JGI IMG/M metagenome (GOLD analysis project Ga0302286, IMG submission 198765) | Peat permafrost microbial communities from Stordalen Mire near Abisko, Sweden - III_Fen_E2_3 | ecosystem: Environmental > Terrestrial > Soil > Wetlands > Permafrost | place: Sweden: Abisko...
CCTATTAGCAAAAGTCCATTTTACGCGGGAGAAATTTTAGTGACCACCTCTATTGTCCAAATCAATCAGTGTAAAGGTTGGGCGATGGTCATGGATGATGATGAAAAACTCTCATTGATGATTGCTACATTGGATGCCTGCTTTGAAGCAGAAATTTTCCAAGAAGAGATACAAACGTTATACCAAAGAACAGAGCATAAAATAGCCAAAGAAAGAGCCAAAATCAATCAAAGTGTTCATGCAACTAAAGTTAGCTTTGATTTAATGTAAGGATCAAATGTGTTAAAAACAGATATTGAAAAAATAAACCGTCTCAATTTTAAATCGCTCATGCGAAGTCTTGCCTATCCTGGAGATATCTACACGATTCTTCCCGTGTTTGATTCGTATCTGTTAGGAGCGGCTTCTTCTTTGTTGTACTCTGAGGTCAGTTACTTTTACGAAGGCAAAGAGAACATGGATACCATCAAAGCGATTACCAATCCTAAAGTAGAAGTCATTGAAAAAGCAGATTATATTTTTTGTGAAAAAATGGATGTCAATGTCCTCCTTCACGCCAAATGTGGTACGTTCAAAGACCCCGATTTTTCCGCGGTGGTTCTCTTTACATGTAAAGAGTTTAAAGGCTTACATGTAAAGCTTAAAGGGGCAGGAATATTAGGTGAAAAAATCATTTCGTTGCCAATAGACAAATCCTTTGTGACACAGTTTAATGCTAAAAATAAAGATTTTCCTTTAGGCATTGAAGTCTATTTTCTCTCCCAAAAAGGGGAAATACTCGCACTAAGTCGCACCACGAAACTGGAGGTAGCCTAATGGGATATGTAGCGATCAAAGGTGGCGAAGAAGCCATCAAACATTCCCTCTCTTTTTACAGAAGTGAACTTAAAAAAGATAGCTTACGATTTGCCATCGATAAGATTATAAGCGAAGGCTCACTCTACACCAAAAAGCTTGCTAAAATAGCCATCAAAAAATCAGCGGGAGATTTATTGAATGCTGCTTTTTTTATACGAGCTCATCGTAGCAGTTGCCAAAGAATAGGCATTGCTTCAGCCATTAACATTGAAGATTTACGATTGTGCAGACGCATATCTTCTGCCTTTAAAGACATACAAGGGGGTCAAATTCTTGGCGCCTCCAATGACTATGAGGTCAAACTCATTTTAGACAAAAAAGAAAAAAAGAGTTCATTAAAAGGCTTTTCCAAAGAGAGTATTTATCTAAAATCTGCACTCCATCCCTTGCGTGAAGAGAACCTTGTCAAAGCACTTCCTTATGAGCAAACAGCTTGGGACATCACACGTGCATACCCACAAAACCCTTATCCAAGAAGTGCAGTCCTGCAAGTGATGAGTCGAGGCGAAGGCGGCTCCATGTTAGGATTTGCTTACACCACGATGCAAGGATACGGCGATGTGCATCCCACCATCGCTGATCTGAGGTTAGGCATTGGCGAAGTAAAGTTCAAACATCCGTTTATCGACAAAGAGGTCAAAATAGGGGAAATAGAAGTCACAGCATGTGAATCTGCTGGCTCTTTCAACAAAATGGAAAATGGCGAAGTGAAACTCACAACAGGTTTTGGGTTCTGTTTTGGATTCAATGAAACCAAAGCGATTAGCATGTCTATTTTAGATTTATCGCTTTACAATAAAGCCTTCTCGATAGGCGACAAAAGTATTGCCAGTGACTTTGAGATGATTATGCATCATCTTGATGGTATCGAATCACAAGGTTTTACGAACCACTTTAAATTACCTCACTATGTCACCTTCCAAGCAGATTTGCAAGTCTTTGCTCGAGCAAAAGCGCACACACAAAAGGATAACGCATGAGATATGCTTTTATGGACGAAGAAGCCAAAAAAGAGATACGAAGATCCATATTAAAAGCCATTGCCATACCAGGATTTCAAGTTTCATTTGCTTCAAGAGAAATGCCCATTGCCAGAGGTTGGGGTACGGGTGGACTTCAAATTACGCTTTCTATTATTGATGAAAGTGATACGCTCAAAGTGATTGATCAAGGCTGTGATGGCAGTGTTAATGCGGTTAATATTCGCAACTTTATCACCGAAGTTACCGATGCCAAAACGACAACCCATACGCATAATGCCACATTAATTCAAAGCAGACACCGAATCCCTGAGACGCCTTTGGACGAGCATCAAATCCTTGTTTTACAAGTACCTGAACCTGAAGTCCTCTCCAATGTTGAAGCCGATAACACGAAACAAAAGATTATGCATGCCAATGAGGATTATGCCAAGTTGTGGGTGCTTTTGTACGAAGATACCGCACAATTTGGTGATAGTAGAATCGGCAATCGCTACCCTGTCATCGTCAATCATCGTTATGCGATGGACCCAAGTCCCATTCCTAAATACGATACTCCAAAATTGCATCACAACAAGGCACTTATTTTACTGGGCGCGGGCAGGGAAAAGAAAATTTATGCGGTGCCTCCTTATACGCATGTTGATCCTTTAAAATTTGAAGATAGAGATTTTACGGTTGAATCTTTTGAGAATATTGCGTGTGAACGATGTGGGGCACACAATGTTTTTTTTGACAAAGTCTATCAAGACGATGGAAAAACGCGCTTCTTTTGTAACGATACTGCCTTTTGTGATGAAAATTTAGAAAGAGTCAAACATGGTCATTAAGATACAAAACGTCAGTAAAATTTTTGGCGAGGGATGTGAGGAGTGTTTAAGCTTAACAGGAGGCTCAACGAATGCTTCTATTTGCCCAAAATGTGGCAGTGTTGTTGCTGTTAATAACGCCAATCTCTCTTTAAACAAAGGTGAGGTTTTGGGAATAGTGGGTGAAAGTGGTAGTGGTAAATCGACCCTTTTGCAACTGATTTATCAAGATGTTAAAGCCAGTTGTGGTGAAATTTTTGTTGAAGACTTTCACGATGAGAAAGGCAATAGCAGAAATATTTTAGAAGCCAATTTAAACGAGCTTAACTATCTGCGCAACAAATATATCTCCATGATTTATCAAAATCCTCGTTTAGGGCTTAATTATCAATTTAGCGCCGGTGGAAACATTGCTCAGAAAATCATTATGAGTGGTATCAAACGCTATGAAACGATTCGAAAAGAAGCACTGCTGTATCTTGATAAAACAGAGCTTCCAACCCAACGAATTGATGATTATCCTGATAAATTTAGTGGCGGACAACAGCAACGTATCCAAATCGCCAAAGCCTTATCGGCCAATCCAAAATTGCTTTTATTGGACGAGCCTACCACGGGACTTGATCTTTCCGTGCAAGCACGCATTTTGGATTTGATTAAGGTATTGCAAAAAAGTATTGGGTTTTCGATGATTATCGTTTCCCATGATTTGAGTGTCATCAAACACTTAACCGACATCACAGTTGTGATGAAAAACGGTCAAATTGTAGAGCAAGGCTTAACGGATCAAATCTTAGAAGACCCAACCCATCCTTACACGCAACTGCTTGTTTCAAGCATTTTATAGGAAGTATGATGATAAAACTAAAAGTACGCAACCTTAGCAAAACCTTTACCATGCATAATCTTGGAAGCATTCTTATTAAGGGTTTTGAAGATATTAGCTTTGATGTAAAGCAAGGAGAGTTTTTATCACTCTTTGGCCCGAGTGGTATGGGAAAATCTTCCATTTTAAAATCACTTTACCGCACGTATATTACGACAAGCGGCGATATTTTTTATGCAATAGATTCCAAACATACGATCAATATTTCTAAAGCCAGTGAAAGTGAAATATTGGCTTTACGTAAAAATGAGATCGGTTATATCTCACAGTTTTTACATGTATTACCCCGTATCAGTTGTGTCAATATCGTCGCAGAACCTTTAATTGAAAAAGGTGAGAGTGAAAATTCTGCCAAAGAAAAAGCACGCGAAATGTTAAGTTATCTTAGCATCAAAGAAGAGTTATTTGATATTTCACCCCTCACGTTTTCAGGTGGAGAGCAACAGCGCGTTAATATTGCCAAAGGCATTATCGCTCCCAAATCACTTTTACTGTTAGATGAACCAACTGCATCGCTGGACAATCACAATACGCAAAAAGTGATTGATAAGCTCCAAGAACTAAAACGTAGTGGCGTGACAATGGTAGGCATTTTTCATAGCAAAGATGCGATGGAGCAAATCAGCGACAACATTTATGATTTAAAGGAAAAAACCTTATGCAAATTGTAATTCGAAGTAAAAATATTCTCATAGATGGACTTTTCCAAGGGGCTGATATCATCATTGATGATAAGCATATTACTGCCATTAAGCCTTACAATAGCATTAATATTGCCGTTGATTTTGGTGAAAAAAGAGTCGTTCCAGGTTTTGTTGATTTACATTCTGATGGAATTGAAAAAGAGATTGAGCCACGACCTGGGGCGAGGTTTCCTACGAAAATGGCTGTGATAGAATTTGATAAAAAACTTTCAATGGCAGGCATTACGACGATGTTTCATGCTATTGGCTTTAATGATGAAGAGCTTAGTAAAGGCAGAGGTACAGAACAATCCCATGAGCTCATTGATGAAATCTTTGAAGCGAATAAAGAACACTTGAAAGTAGACAATTTTATTCATGCAAGGCTTGAGATCACCAGTCATAGTTCGGTTGATACTGTAAAGAAACTTATTCACGATAAAAAAGTAGATATGCTCTCCTTGATGGATCATTCTCCAGGACAAGGACAATTTAAAACAATGGAAAGCTGGAAAAAATACCATCTTGCTGCGTATGAAATTGACACAGAAGATGTCGAAAAGTACCTACAAAGTAAAGCCTCAAAAGACAAGGTGGGCATCATTGAAGATTTAGTACGCTTTGGACTTGCTCATGACATTAGTGTGTTAAGTCATGATGATGATTGCACCGATAAACTCAATACACTTAAAGCTTTAGGCGTGACGTTTTCAGAATTTCCTTTGAGCGTGGAAGTTGCAAAATCAGCTAAAAAGATGGGCATTAGTACAGGCATGGGAGCACCCAATGTTGTACGAGGAGGAAGCCAAAGTGGCAATATCGCAGCAAAAGAGCTCGTAAAAGAGGGCGTATGCGATTATTTGTGCAGTGATTATCATCCTGCCTCTTTACTGATAAGCCCTTATAGGCTTCAAGAAGATACGAATTTAAGCTTAGAAGAGGGGTTTGCAATGATTAGCACGACACCTGCTCGTTTGGCAAAACTGAACGATAGAGGTGAAATCAAAGAAGGGTTTTTAGCGGATATTCTCATTATTGATGAGTCACATTTTCCTAAAGTCATTTTAACTTTTAAAAATGGCGAGGTTGTTTATAACGGCATAAGAGGATTTGAATTATGAAAAAAGTATTGGGCAAAGAGCCTTTGATTGGTCAAGATTCACTTTTAAACGAGTGTACTTTTGGGGAGTATGTCGAAATTGGTGTAAACAATACTATCACGGAAAGCTCCCTTGGGGATTACAGTTATACCAGTGAAAACTGTCAGATTATCTACAGTGAAATTCAAAAATTTGTCAATATTGCCTCGTATGTGCGGTTAAATCCTGTTCAACATCCTATGACATGGGTTTCTCAACACCATATGATGTACCGAAAAGAGATGTATGGTTTTGGTGAAAATGATGAGGATTTTTTTGATTGGAGACGCGAAAAGCGCGTGGTTGTTGGACACGATAGTTGGATTGGGCACAATGTCACGGTGATGGGTGGCGTGACCATAGGCATAGGGGCTGTTATCGGAAGCGGAGCCATTGTAACCAAAGATATTCCTCCGTATGCCATAGCCGTTGGCAATCCTGCCAAAGTGATTCGTTACCGATTTGAGCCCCATATTATCGAGGCTCTTTTAAACATTGCATGGTGGGATTGGGACAACAAAATACTTGCTAGCAGAATGAGTGACTTTAAAGATATTCACTCTTTTATTGCAAAATATGCCTAAGCGAAAATCCATGATACGTTATAGTAACGCAACCGTTCTCAGTGAAAAGGGATGGTTAAATAAGGCTTCTTTTGATGTGATAGATGGTCGATTTGAGACGTTTTACGCATGCGATAATACGCGTAGTCCATCCATTCCTGATAGACAAGTTGATTTAGAAGGCAAATACGTTCTTCCAGGCATCATCGATATTCACGGAGATTCATTTGAGCGGTGTATTGCCCCAAGACCCAGTGTGTATCTTCCACTTAAAAATGCGCTGATCGAAAATGATCACCATCTTCTTTCTGCAGGCATTACCACTTTTTTTTACTCTATCACAGACTCATTTGAAGAAGGGTTGCGTAGTAGAGCGTATGCGAGGGAGCTCATCAAAACCATTCCAGTAACGCCTCTTTTATGCAACAGCTATATTCATATACGTCATGAAATTGCGAATACCCAACACCATGAGGAACTCCTTTCTTGGCTTGATTCACACAAAATTCATCTGCTCTCTCTCAATGACCATCTTCCGTATCTGGAAGAAAATGCAAAATTGGAACGCTATAAAAATGGCATTAGAAGGCGCCTTGCTATCGAAGAGAAGGAAATTGATGCACTCATTGCTTCGCTTCAAGAACAAAGAGACGTAGGGCAAGTACAAATTAAAGAGTTACTTTCATTAGCAAAACAACATTGTATTCCTATCGCGAGCCATGATGATGACACCTTAAATAAAGTTCATACCAGTATGCAAAGAGGCGTGAAAATCGCTGAATTTCCTATGAACAAAGAGTGTGCGAGAGCCTTTAAAGACGCTGGAATTTATACCCTCTTTGGTGCGCCAAATCTGATAAGAGGGGCATCGCATGTCGGTGCGTTAAGTGCAAAGGAAGCGGTGAATGAAAATATTTTAGATATTTTGTGCTCCGATTATCATTACCCCTCTTTATTTCTTGCTCCCTTCCTCCTTGTATCGTTTGGGGTGTGTAATTTTAAAGAGGCGTGGGATAAGGTCTCTCTAACCCCAGCCAAAGCCGCATCGATTGATGCCCAAAAAGGCTCTCTTTCAGAAGGCAAAGATGCTGATTTTCTCGTTTTGAATTCACTGGATGGTACTATGGAAAGCCTTGAGTCTGTTTATATTAATGGGTGTCAAAAAGTACATTACACGTACAGTAGGGTATAAAATATGAAAAAAATTGTTCTCATCGTTGGTGCGAGTGGTGTTGGGAAAGATACGTTGTTAAAACAGGTCAAAACAAAAATAGATGCGCATTTTGTCAAAAGGCACATTACGAGGATTCCTGATAGCCATGAAGAAAATTATTATATTAATGATGATGATTTTTACCACTTAAAAAACAATCATTACTTTATCTCCTCATGGAGTGCCCATAACAATCTTTATGGCATTGCCGAAAATCAAATCCAAGAAGGGCTCAATATTATCTCTATTTCACGAAGTGCCATTAGCGATTTTGAAATGCGCTATGAGGATGTGACGACAATAGAAATTACCCTCTCTCAAAAGCATATTTACCAACGGCTTAAAAATCGTAATCGCGAAGATGAAGAAGCGATTCAACAAAGAATCAATCGAAGCTATCCACCCATTTGTGCAAGGCATTTAATTCAATTTGAAAATGACAAAACTATCACAGAGTCTGTTGAGGATTTTATAAGGATATTAGTCAATGAAGTTTAACTTTTTAGGAACGGCAGATAGTGGTGGTATTCCTTCTCATAATTGCCAGTGTAGTATTTGTACAAGCTACAGAGAAAAAAATCAAAAAAATCTTGCAACGAGTGCTTATTTAGAATGCCAAAATGGGGAAATTATACTTCTTGACGCAGGGATAGATGATATAGCTACTTTGTTTGATGGGAAAAAAATTGCGGCTGTTTTTATCACTCATTTTCATCCCGATCATGTGCTCGGATTACTGAGGCTTCGATACAGTGCCGATAAAATTTCGTGTTATCATCCCAAAGATGCTATTGGCTTTTCTGATTTATTTAAATACCCCAAAGCAATTCACTACATCGAAAACACACCTTTTGAAGCTATTAAGATTCATGAGATTTCTTTCATACCTGTACCGCTTATACATTCAAAAAATACGACGGGGTATGTTATACAAGACGAACATCAAACCATAGCGTACTTAACGGATTGTGCGGGGATAGAGGAAAAAAGTCTTGAATTTTTAAAACGCATGTCTATTGATATTTGCTATATTGATGCCTGTCTTACTCCGCAAAATACTTCTAAAAATCACCTTGATTACGAAAGTGCAGCATTGATTTTAGATGCGATTCACGCTAAAAAGAGTTATTTCATCCACGCATCGCACGATACGCTCAACACAATTAAGCACCATAATATTTTGCTTAACTATAAATATGTAGAACCACCTTTTTTTACCAAGTAGCCTTAAGCGTATGTTTTATCATTTCATTGAGTTGATTTTTACATGTAAATAAAGTCGTGCTAAAAAATGCGCGAAATTACTCAGACAATTTTGTAAAGAAAATGAGAAATTATGCAAATGCTGTTCCGTGTCTTTGTGTGATCAGAAGATATGGAAGTGCCTATTTTACGTATAAACTGAAATCTACCTTTGAGTGAACGAAATAAAATCCCCTAAATCCCCAACTATGATTTAGAAAAAATTCTAAAATTAAATGTCAAATTTATGTTACTTTTATAAATACTTAAATTAGACTCGTTGCAATAGCCGTTGATTGGAGGTTGTAAATGAGTGATGCTCTTTTAGCCGCATTTACCAATGCGCCATACCTTGTTAGCTTTCTAGCAGGGATTATTACTTTTTTAAGCCCGTGTGTTTTACCACTCATTCCTGCGTACCTATCGTATATTTCTGGGCTCTCACTTGCAGAGCTTAAAGACGACGAGAAAATGAGTGCGAGCACGAAAACCAAAGTCCTCACCGCCTCGTTGCTGTTTATTGCTGGATTTAGTCTTATCTTCATTTTATTAGGTGCTGCTGCTTCAACGTTCATCGGTGAATGGATGCGTAATCAATACGTCGCTGTTGTTGCGGGCGTTATTATCATCATTTTTGGGTTACATGTAATGCATGCGATCAATCTCAACTTTTTAAACTATGAACAACGAGCAGATTTTGGAGGCATGAAAAAGAGCGAGAGCGGCATGTTTAGAAATCTCCTCAACTTTTTTGCGCCATTTTTACTCGGTATGTCCTTCGCCTTGGGTTGGACACCGTGTGTTGGGCCGCTTTTAGGCGGCATTTTAGGCATGGCTTCTTTTGGCGATGACACCACCAAAGGAACGATACTCATGACACTTTATGCCGCAGGACTTGGTGTGCCTTTCTTTCTAAGTGCGCTTTTGACCAGTCGTGCCATTGGTGTGATGAATCGAATGAAACAGCATTTTAAACTCATAGAAATTGTTGCTGGTTCGCTTTTGGTGCTCATTGGTATCGCCATTGCCACAGGTGGCATCAGTTTGCTAACAGAATTTTTCCTAAATCTTGGTTTTAAAGGAGTCTAATATGAAAAAAATCTTGGCTTTGATATTCCTTCTTAGCTCACTGCTTTTAGCCAGCGATGGCCCAAAACTCTATCATGATTATAAATCTGGTTTTGCAGCAGCTCAAAAAGAAGGCAAGATGATGATGATTATGATCCATCTCACAGGTTGCCCAGAGTGTGCGTATATGGAAAATGTCGTTTTTAAAGATGACAAGATCAGTGCGTATATGGATGCCAATTTTATCAATATCGCCCTTGAGTTCAGAGAAACAGAAGTTCCTGCAAAATATCCGCGTATTGGTGTTCCGACGTTTTACATTACTGACAAAGATGGAAACATCATTGGCAGGCAGATAGGTGGAACGAGGAGCGATCGATTTTTGCAGTTTTTAGAAAAAGCAAAGAGTAAAGGATAAGTCATGCGAAAAACAGTCATTTTAATCTTTTTGGTACTCTCATCTCTGTTTGCAAACGAAGCGGTTGACAAATTGATGAAAGACAAGGCGTGTATAGGATGCGACTTGAGTGGCGTTGATCTCAGTGGTATCAAAGCGCAAGGGTTTGTGCTCGATAATGCAAATCTTTCACTCGCAACGCTGAGTAAGGGGGATTTTAAAGATGCTAGTTTTGCCAAAACCAATGTTTCAGATGCGGAGGCTGCTGGCATCAATCTAGAGGGTTCATCGATCTATTCGTCAAATTGGAGCGGCACAAATCTCAAAAATTCACGCTTTGTGGGCGCGGATGCTAAAGGGATGTCTTTAGAAAATGCCAATTTGGAAAATGCAGATATGAGCAGTGGCAGGCTTTGGGCGGTTAATTTTCAAGGCGCTAATCTTAAAAATACCATTATGATGGATGCCCAACTTGGCCAAGCTAACATGACAGGGGTAGATCTGAGCAAAACCAATTTGGAAGGTGCCATCTTTTGGGAGACCAAACTTCAAGGGGCAAAACTCTTGAAAAAAGATTGTGAAGCTGCCAAAAAAGATGGTGCCATCATGGATGCGAGTACCCAATGCCTGTAGTCATTCTTTTACTCCTTGCCTGCATGTCACTGTTTGCGAAGGAGATCACCATCACCAGTAATGATGGCTTTGTGATGCACGGCTGGCTGGATTACCCAGCGCAGAAAAAGGCGCAGTATCCTGTTGTTTTATTGGCACACCAATTTGGCGCTGATCATACGATTTGGAAAGAGATGGCGCAGGAGTTTAACCAAAAAGGGTACGCCACACTGATGGTGGATTTACGAGGGCATGGCACGTCGATTATGAAAAATGGCACAGTGATAAAAGTGAGTGCGGATATAGACAACATTGCCAGTGCGTTTGAAGAGAGCAAAAAGAGTGTGGGATTTGAAAAAATCTCCAGTGATTTGTCGCAGTGGCTTACGACGCTCTCGAGCGAAAAAGAGATTGATATGCATAAGCTTATCTTGGTGGGTTCATCTCTTGGTGCAGGAGCGATCATTCCTCTGATGGTTGAGGCTGATCCTATTGCACTGATCGCATTATCGCCAGGTGGTGGAGATGAGGAAGCCATTAAAACATCGCTCATGTATTCTGAAACGCCTTCGTTGTTTATTGCAGGGAAGGATGATCCTTTAGGCGCACAAGATCGAGCTTTGTTGTACACTAAAGAGGC
>Ga0302286_10003207_pt1 | contig 11087 bp, 11 predicted proteins | sample III_Fen_E2_3_FD_198765 | JGI IMG/M metagenome (GOLD analysis project Ga0302286, IMG submission 198765) | Peat permafrost microbial communities from Stordalen Mire near Abisko, Sweden - III_Fen_E2_3 | ecosystem: Environmental > Terrestrial > Soil > Wetlands > Permafrost | place: Sweden: Abisko...
AAATTAGTTTAAAACTCTGATTCACTATTTGTGGCAAAATTTAACTGTGAAATATTCCTATTAATCATAATTGTGAAATTGTGGGATTTCGGATTGCTTATCTATTTGCCAAAAAAGTGGACAATTGAAAATTAATTTTCAATTGTCCACTTTTTGTCTCATTGCATTTTTAGCGCTTCCGGTTAATCATTTTTAATTTTGCATAATTACTTTTTGATGACCTATGAATTAATATATGAACTGGCGGATGTAAAACTAATTGGTTCTGTTTTACTGATAACCAAAAAATAATAAACAAATAGAACCGATCATCTTAAAAATCATTTCAAAAATGAAAAGTTATGTAAGAATTTTGTTTGCTGCGATGTTTGTACTGTTTATTTGTCAAACCAATGTTCAGGCGCAGGGAATTAAGAAAACCGTTGAAAAGGGTAAAGTTACCGTTGCAAAGGGGAAAGCTACTGTCGACAAAGCGAAAGCTACCGCTGACAAAGCAAAAGCAACTGCCGACAAGGCCAAAGCTACTGCTGCGAAGGGGAAAGCTACTGCTAACAAGGCAAAAGGTATCTTTGCCAGCGCCAAAGCGATTGTAAGCAATCCGAAAGCATTTCTTAAACATCCGAAAGAAGGCATTGCTGCCTCGAAGGCTACTATAGCAGCTGCGAAAAGTACTGTTGACGATGCGAAAAGCACTGTTAAGGATGCAAAAAGCTCTGTCAACGATGCAAAAAATATTGCTAAAAGTGCGAAAGGTACAGTTAAAAGTGCCAAGAGTACTGTCAAAGGCGGTGAACCAGTTCTAGATGAATCGCATTGGTGATCTGTGATGCAAAACGCTTAAAATAAAGGTGTTCATATAACCCCTCTCTTAATAGATTGCTGCGGCCTAACTTAGCAGTATTCCGAAGAGAGGGGTTTTATTTTGGGAATTGGTCATCTATTCGGGATAACCAACAGTCTGAGCAAATAAAACCCGTTGTGTAAGTTTCAGTTTGAATTCGCTCACTGTTTTCTCCTTTTCACAGTTATGAAACCAGGCTGCCAATCCAAAAGAGGCAGCAAAAAGGTAGATATTCTGAGCAATAAAGCCGGTATCGGTAAAGTAATACGACTTTTGCACTTCGGGATCTCCAATTTTACGGTCAGGTTGAGTCGGCCCTTGATCATAACGGCTGAGATCAGCAATATAAAAGATATTTAAAGGTGCAGTGGCAGCTTTTCCGCGTCCCGCTCTGGAGCGGAAGTCCCCTGCAGCAACCGGTAATAATTGATGTCCGGTCGACTCATAAAGATATACACCTCCGGGTAAAGCGATATATAAATCGATTTCCTGTGAATTACTTGCTGAAGGGGCGGTTCTCCCTTTTTTACCAAATGAACCTGAATCGCGGTTTACACCGAACCCTGCCCAGAGCATATTGGAGATTACCTGTATTGGAAGTTCTTTAGAACTAACTGACCGATTGGTTTTTCTTTCAGCTAAAGATGCCATTACTGATTTACCTCCTTCTATTTCGGGTTTTGGAAGGACAATTGTCTGAAGTTCTGCCATGTCAGCCAAACCCAATGAGTAACCTGTTACCGAAGTCGCAATCAGGGCAATCGATGGTACAGCTTTGATCAAATTTCTACGGTTCATATCATCTGTTATTTAAGTTGATCAATATGTTACACAGACCAGCTCTATTTCATGAAAAATGCAAGTACAGTTTCATTAAACAATGTTGGATGCTGCTGGCAAACACCATGATTCGAATTCGGAAAAATACAAAGCGAATCACCGGCCATCACCAATACCGGACAATGAATTCGTTTTAATGAATCAAATAGAATATTGGGCTGATCGATCATCATTTTAGTTAGAGCGATTTCTGTCTTTGATGCAGTTTTATTGTTAGTTACAAAATCAATCATGCTACGAATATCAGCATTCGTTACTGCGGAAGAATCAGGGACAATATTTGCACCCGAAATAGCCAGTTTTTTTACTTTTTCAGGACAGTTCAACGCCATCACGATCCCGTCAATACCACCATCGCTCCATCCTAATACATTCGCCGATCCGATATGCAAATAATCCAATAGGGCACAGAAATCGGAAGCCATCAAATCGTACGAAATATTGTCTGGCGAACCACCCGATTTACCCTGAAGCCGGCTGTCGATTGCGATTACCTGATAATGTTTTTTGAAAAAAGGGATTTGTTTGCTAAATGAGTTGATTGAACCACCATTGCCATGCAATAAAATTAAGGGCTCACCAGTTCCATATGTTTCATAATACAGATTAATGCCATTAACGGAGGCGTAATGACCGGCTTGCTTATTGTCCCCATAATTAAGCGTATTCAATTGCGCACAAGAAGTTATTGCGAAAAAGAAGAGAACAATAACAAAATTGATTAAACTCTTCATGAATTAAACTTTAGTTTATTTATCTGTTAATCAATAGTCCAAAGTTAATCATTTTTAGATTGTCTAAATAAACTTTGAGATCATTTTACAAGTTTCGAAATTGCTCTGAATTCGTCAGCTTTGGCTGAACGGGTCAATTCGAAAAGGATCGATTCGCAGGTCGCTGTCATGATATTTTCGTACCGAAACCGGTCGATTGCCCCCTCTTTGTTTATTTCTGAACGTGAAGTGATACAATCGGTCACAACAATCGGGTTAAACCCTGAATCTTTGAGATCAACGGCTGTCTGTAATACGCAAACATGTGCTTCAATGCCGCAGATGATTATGTTTTTACAATGATGATCCCAAATAAAAACGCCATATTCCTGAGCCCCGAGGCAACTAAAATTTGTTTTCTCGATGTGCACGAAATCGGGAACCAGCGATCGAAGCTCATCAAGCGTTTCGCCTAAACCTTTGGTATATTGTTGCGTAAATACCAATGGGATGCCGAGTATATTTAGCCCTTCGAGCAAAATTTTAGTGTTTTTCAATAAAGAGTCCTTTTCGTACATGGCAGGGAAAAGACGTTCCTGAAAGTCGATAAAAAGGGCAGTGGTGTTTTCTTTTGTGATTCGCATGATTAATGTTGAATTATAAGCGATGAATTATGAATTATCAGAAGGTCGGAGTACTTAGCCATTTGCCAGTCGCCAATTGCCAGAAGCTAATTCTTACCAGGATCTTCCATTGTGAATTTTATTTATCAAGCCCCAATTGGCCAAGTATCTGAGCCGTTATATCGCGTCGCATTTGTTGAAAACCTTTAATTTCTGTTTTTGATTCAATTTTAGTGGCAAAGGTGTACCATTTCCCATTTTTCAAAATATAGCCAACAAGCCATCCGATATTTGTTTTATCGGCCAGAACACCCCAACCAGTTTTCGCGCCAAAACGATAACCATCTTGATTTTTTTCGAGCATAATTTCTTTCACCATTTGTTGATTTACTTTAGAAAAAGGTAATGTCTCTTTCACAAGCTGTGACAAGAAAAGGGCTTGTTCGATAGGTGTGATCCTGAGTCCGCCTCTCAACCAGAACAGATCAATTCCACCGTCTGTATTCATATTTCCATATTCTGCCCGGTTGAGCCAATCCTGCATCCGATCTTCGCCGATCCGGCGCGCGATCTCCTTATAGTACCACACAGCTGAGACTTTAAAAGCCGATTCAAGTGTCTGATCGCGATTCCAGTCTGCGTTTCCATAATCCTTCCCATCCCATTTAATCAGAAAACTTTTTCCAGCGACAACACCTGTTTCAAGAGCAACCAGCGAATTAAAGATTTTGAAGGTTGAGGCAGGAAGAAAACCTGTTTTGCAACATTCCGGATTTGAAACTGTCAGCTGATTGTTTTCCAGATCATATAAAACAAAGCATCCTTCGACATTACAGGCAGCGAAATACTTATCAAAATCCACAATTCTAGTGCTCTGCTGCGACCGGCAATTTAATGAGTACATAGCGAAAACTGCGAAAAACAAATATTTAATCAATCTCATTAGTTGGAAATTTTAAAGATGAAAATGTCCGTTTTTTAGCGATAAAGAAATCAAAAATAAGACTCCCTTTATAGATTTCTGGATGATCAGTCACTACTGTCTTTATAAGCAGCTCTTTTCTTTTCTTTCTGAGTTTTCCAAGACTTTTGTAGAAGTCAATATGTGCTGTAAATACCTTACCGAATGCTTTAATCTGCCCCGTGATGAGAAATTGCAAAGCAGCTACTCCATCCAGCATCATTCTTAAAATAAGAGTTTTGTAAAACTTCCCTTTTGGAAGATTTTTATACAACAAAAACAGATTGTTTCGGAAATTGAGATAGATTTTCTGTGGACTTCCATACGAAAGGGTGCCGCCTCCAAGATGATAGACTTTTGATTCCGGGCAGACAACCACCTTATAACCTCGGTTTTTCATTCGCCAGCACAAGTCAATCTCCTCCATATGTGCCCAGAAATCGGCATCAAATCCACCGAATTTGTGCCAAAGTTTTCCCCTGATTAACATTGCTGCGCCACTCGCCCAAAAAACCGAAATTGGCTGATCGTATTGACCATGATCGTGTTCCTGAAAATTAACCATTCTTCCCCGGCAAAAAGGATACCCATAATGATCGATAAATCCACCTGATGCGCCGGCATATTCGAATAATTGGGGTTGATCGAGTTGCATAATCTTTGGTTGACAGGCAGCAATTAACGGGTTTAAATCCATTACCTTCATCATTGGTTCCAACCAGTTTTTGGTCACTTCGACATCCGAATTCAACAAAAGAATATATTCAGCAATATTGCTTTTTAAAGCCTGGTTATAACCTCCGGCAAAACCATAATTTTGGTCGAGCGGGAGAAATTTGACACCAGGAAAGTCTTTTTTCACGACTTCAAAACTTTCATCGTCAGAGTGGTTATCGGCCACAACAATTTCCGCCCAATCATAATTGGAATATTTCACCAATGATGGTAGAAACCGCCGCAGGTGATGACTTCCGTTCCAGTTTAAAATTACGATTGACAGTTTCATTGTACCTTAATCTTCTAAATTGATTATTCTGTAGATAAAAGTATAAATTTATTCAATTTCAGGTCGTTTATGTTTCCATTTCCGGTGCGACCAAAGCCAGAACTCGGGATTTTCGATGATCAGTTTTTCAAGATTACGCGTACTTTTTTCAGTGATTTCGAATTTCGGACAATGCTTAGCATGATCTGTAATTAATTCGAATTCTACTTCGTAAAACCCGCGTTTCGTTTTTCTTGTATTCCCAAACAAGACAGCAGCATTAATTTTACGGGCAACTTTTTCAGGCCCGACGATGATAGCCGTTTCCTGGTTTAAAAATGTCGTCCAGTATTGAATATCATTTGCCCGTGGAGTCTGATCGATCAGAAAAAGCGATAGACCGGATATTCCCTGGTTTGAATCGTCCATCAATTGACGGAAGGTCAGTGCCCGTTCAAGTGGAATAGATCCGAATCGGCTCCTCAGATGGTTATAAAACTTTTCAAAGGCCACATTTCTAAGCTTTTTGTAAATAGCGTACGAGCGATGATCCGTATGCAAACCCCAATTATTAAAACACTCCCAATTGTTGTAATGCCCCATCAGAATAAGAACCTGCTTTCCCTGGTCCATGTAATGATTGGCCAGTTCAGGGTTCAGATATATCACCCTTTTTCTAACTTCTGAAGCTGTAATCCTGTCAAAGTAAAGCGTTTCTATCATACAATCGCAAAGGTGGTGATAGAATTTTTTGGCAATTTGATCACGCTCTTTTTTTGGTTTTTCCGGAAAGGAGTTGAGAAGATTCTCATTCACTACTTCACGCCTGTAATTGGCAATATAATAAATAATTACAAATAGTAGATCTGAATGAAAATAAAGAACCCGACGTGGCATTTTATAAATTAACCATGTTAGCGCACGAAGCAGGTAATAACCTGTCATTGGCCTGTGATGCTTTTCAAATTAATAGTTTTAATAGTTTATAATTTGTTTTTGTTCTGATAAGTCATTGAATTGCTGGTCTTTTGCAGCTTTGGCCCGCTTATGCTTCCATCTTTTATGCGACCAAAGCCAGAAAGCCGGATTTTCGATAATCTGTTGTTCCAATAAGTGGTTACACCGATCAGTAATCTCAAATTTAGGACATGCTCCTGCATGATCAGTTACTAATTGAAATTCAGTTTCATAATGTCCCCGACTAATTTTGTGGGAATAAAGGAAAAGAACTACCGCATCGAGTTTTTGGGCCATTTTTTCCGCTCCAAGTATTACGGGTGTATCCTGATTCAGGAAAGTTATCCAATGATGAAGTTCCGTGGAGCGTGGTGTTTGATCAAACAGAAATGCCGACATAGAGGGAATTCCCTTTTGATGATCATTTACCAGTTGTTTGAAAGAATCTGCTCTTTCGAGGGGAACAGCACCAAATCTGTTTCGAAGATTAATATAAAACCGATCAAAAGCTTTGTCCCTTAGTTTCTTATAGACTGCGTAACACCGATGGGTTGTATATAATGGTAAATTGCAGAACCATTCCCAATTGTTGTAATGTCCAAAGAATGTAAGCACTTGCCGTCCCTGATCAAGATATCCGTTCAATAATTCTGGGTTTAGGAATTTTACACGGTTTTTTCCTTCTGTTTTAGAGATTCGATCAAAATATAAGGTCTCGACAAACGAATCACAAAAGTGATGATAAAAAGTCTTTTCGATCAACCTACGCTCTTTCTCCGATTTTTCAGGGAAAGAGTTGGCCAGATTGGTTGCGACGACGCTTCGGCGGTACCGAATAATATGGTAAGCCAGAATAAATAAAAGATCAGATACCAAATAATGAAACCATAGCGGTATTAACTGAACAAACCAGGTGATCGCCCTAAGAAGATAATATTTTGCCTTTTCCATAACGCGCTATCAATAATTGACAGAATTTATACGGGTAGTGACCTAAATAATAATGCTTGTTAATTTACAAGAGCCTTTGATCAGTTTTGATCAAAGAATTTGTGCACAATGTCGTAAAATTCATCGAAATAAGCACCATTCGATGCAACCATTTCACCGTTAAATAAAAATTGATCGCCGCCATTAAAGTCTGTTACTTTTCCTCCGGCCTGTCGGAGAATAATTGTCCCGGCTGCAACATCCCACGGTTTAAGTCCATGTTCGTAAAATGCTTCGAAGCGACCTGCGGCAACATAAGCCATATCAGTCGCTGCAGAACCTAATCTTCGTAAACCGTGCGAGTGTACCATAAAATGGCGCATCGATTTGACATAGCTGTCCAATTTTTCGAATGCAGAATAGGGGAATCCGGTTGCAATGAGTGCATCACTTGTCGTTGAAGCAGTTGAAACTTTTATTTCATCTCCGTTAAGGTAAGCTTTTGACCCTTTCCAGGCGTAAAAGCATTCATCCTGTGTGATTTCATAAACCACACCTACGATTATTTCTTCATCCTCCATCAGCGCTATACTCACAGCAAAAGGGGGAAGTCCATGAATAAAGTTGGTCGTTCCGTCAAGCGGATCGATAATCCATTTATATTTTTCACCATTGTTAATACCGGTTCCCTCTTCAGCAATAAAACCCGAACCGGGCAATAATTTTTGAAGTTCATCAACGATCAGTTTCTCGGCCTGCTTATCGACATACGAAACAAAATTGGCTTTCCCTTTGACTTCAACATCCTGAATACTGAATTTTTCGCGTTCTTCAGCGATAAAAACACCTGCTATTTTAGCAATGCCTTGAACATCAAAGCAAAAATTCTCAAGATTCATGTATATATAATTTGTTTTTTTTACAAAAGTAGTGATATTTTATTCGAAACTAATGTTCATTGTCCCGTTTTCATTGAGGGAACAAAGCGTGACTTTTTGAAATTTGTTCAGCAATGCTGATTGGTACTGAGTTTCGACTTTGATATAATTAGCTGTCCATCCCTGCATAAACCCTTTTGTTTTTTCGTTTTCGAAGAGAACGGTTTCTGATTTTCCGATGTTTCGTTCGCAAAATTGTTTTAGTTTTTGCTCTGAAAGCCTGATTAACCGTTGTGCGCGTTGTCTTCGCTCTTCCATTGGCACGACACCAGCAATTTTCAGCGCTCTTGTGTTCTTTCGTTCAGAATAAGGAAATACATGAAGTTCCGAAATATCAAGGCTTTCAATGAACTGATAAGCTTTCTCAAATAGTTCTTCTGTTTCTCCGTTCATACCGGCAATCAGATCAACACCTATAAATGCATCAGGCAATAGTTTCCGAATTTTTGAAACTCTTTCTGCAAACAGATCGGTTGTGTATCTTCGTTTCATCAGGTGAAGCACTTCGTTGGTGCCTGCCTGCAGCGGAATATGAAAATGGGGCGCGATCCTTTTTGATTCAGCCATAAACGTAATAACTTCATCGGTCAGCAGATTGGGTTCAACCGAGCCAACACGAATCCGACCCAAAGTTTCGACTTCATCAAGGGCTTTGATTAGTGATAGAAATGTTTCACCGGTGCTGTGACCAAAATCGCCAATGTTAACGCCGGTGAGGATGATCTCCTTAATTCCCTGCACTGCTACACTTCGCACTTCATCGACCAGACTCTCAATTGAAGGATTCCGGCTTTTACCCCGTGCCATTGGAATGGTGCAATACGTGCAAAAATAATTACATCCATCCTGAACTTTCAGAAAACTCCGTGTCCGGTCACCAAACGAATAAGCATGCTGAAATTCAGATATCTCTCCAAACGCACAGGTGTGTACTTCACTGTCCTGATGTTTTTCAAGATTCTCGAGATATTTGGTAATGTTGAATTTATCATTGGCGCCAATTACCAGATCAACCCCTTCGATGTTGGCAGCCTCCTCAGCTTTAAGCTGTGCATAACAACCTGTCACAATAATAAATGCGGCAGGATTTAGTTTTGCGGCCTGCCGGATGATTGTCTTACTCTTTTTATCGGCTGTGTCGGTAACCGAACAGGTATTAATCACATACACATCTGCTTTTTCCTTGAAATTGATCCTTTTAAATCCTTTTTCCTCAAAGGACCTGACAATTGTCGAAGTTTCAGAAAAGTTTAACTTACAACCCAATGTCGCAAATGCAACGGTTTTATCTTTAAAATTCATCCAGCTATTTTCAATGTGGCAAAGGTACAAATTTGCGGGGAAGTAAAAGAAGGCAGAAGCCCGAAGCCCGAAGTGAGAAGGAACGAGTTGGAAGCCCGAAGACAGGAGTGAGAAGCCGGAGCCAGGAGAATGGAGATATTTGGGGCATTTTGTGTAAAGAACAATCCAAAATGTACAACATTTTTTGAGGGAATTTCATTTCCTTTGACTTTGATATTGGGATTATTGTGAATTTTAAAAACTAATCTATGAGACTAATTAAATGTTCCGTATTTCTAATACTTTTTTTATTTTATGCCAAAAATCTGCTTGCCAATATCAAATTAGCCAGTCCTTTCGGCGATCATATGGTTTTACAGTGCAATAAAACTGTTCCGGTCTGGGGAACGGCTTCTCCCGGCGAAAAAGTGACAATCACTTTCAATAAACAGGTAAAAAGTGTAGTAGCTGGTGCCGAAGGGAAATGGAACATCAGTTTGAATAAACTCAAGGCTGGCGGTCCATTTACGATGACAGTCGCAGGTTTGAATACAATTACCTTCCAGGATGTGTATGTCGGCGAAGTTTGGTTATGTTCGGGTCAGTCAAACATGGATTTCACTGTTGCCCGCGAAGATCGCTATTGGTGCGGAGTATTTAATGAGAAGGAGGAGGTAGCCAATGCAAATTATCCGCTAATCAGGGTATTTGATACAGCCTATTCACCCAAAGAAGAAATTCAAAGCGAAGTTGCCGGCAACTGGGAGATTGTATCGCCCAAAACGGTGGGACATATTTCAGCCGTTGCCTATTTCTTTGCCCGCGACCTTCAGCAAAAATTAAATGTCCCAATTGGATTAATCACGACAGCTTATGGCGCCAGTACCGCCGAAGCCTGGATCTGTAAATCAGCATTGAAGTCGAATCCAAAATTTGATTCCCTCTTGATTAAATTTCAGGATAAAATCAATAAATATCTTCCCGACACTGCCGCTCAGAATAAATACAGGAAAGCCTTCGATAAATGGGTCTTTGATGCTGCAAAAGCCAAAGCCGAAGGAAAAGATGAATTGCGTGGTCCTAAAAATCCAAATCCAATTGTTGATCAGCACAACCCATTTGTCCTATGGAATGGTATGGTTGCGCCGTTAGTCCCATATGCTGTTGCAGGAGCTTTATGGTATCAGGGTGAATCGAATACGCCGACAGCCTCAATTTACCGCGAATTGATGGAGACATTAATCTTAGACTGGCGAAAACAATGGAATCAAGGCGATTTTCCGTTTATTTATGTGCAATTAGCGAATATCGGTAAAGAATTCGAAACCGAACCGGCAAAAGGTGGCGCCGAAGCCATTAAACGGGAAGCGCAATTATTCAACCTTTCAATTCCAAAAACGGCCATGGTTGTGGCCATTGATAATGCCGATCCGTTGGACATGAAAAATGTTCATCCGAAGAATAAACAGGAAATTGGTAAACGGATGGCGTTGGCCGCAAGGGCAATTGCATATGGTGAAAAACTAACTTATTCGGGTCCGATCTACGATAAGATGCTTATTAAAGGGAAAGAAATTCAGCTTCAGTTTAAATCGACTGATAGAGGGTTGGTTTGTAAAGGTGATCAGTTAAAAGGATTTGCCATTGCCGGTGCAGACAAGAAATTTGTTTGGGCCAATGCGAAAATTGTTGGCAATTCAGTGGTTGTTTCAAGTCCTGCCATCGAAAAACCTGTTGCTGTTCGTTACGGATGGGGGAGCAATCCACCTACAAGTCTTTATAATAAAGCAGGTTTACCAGCTTCGCCGTTTCGCACAGATTCCGAATAGGTATTATATTCAAACCTATTGGAATATAATAATTCATTATACTTTTATGAATTCTAATGCCACAAAGTCACCAATACACGAAGAAACTCAAAGATTTTTTCGTGTTAATTTAGTATCCCTGCCTTGGTAGCAATTGAAAAATATATAACGTCAGCATGAAAAAACTTAAATATTTGTATTTAATTCTGG